>Ga0123355_10002726_pt1 | contig 25031 bp, 18 predicted proteins | sample TergutEmb28metaG_3_FD_89872 | JGI IMG/M metagenome (GOLD analysis project Ga0123355, IMG submission 89872) | Embiratermes neotenicus P1 segment gut microbial communities from Petit-Saut dam, French Guiana - Emb289 P1 | ecosystem: Host-associated > Arthropoda: Insects > Digestive system > Gut ...
TCCATTTATTTCTTCTTGAAACTTTATCAATTTGCTGTTTGTTTTTAGTTTTGGCAGCTTCTCCCTTTCGGACATTTGTAGGAGCCTCACCTTATGCCACATTATTTGAAGGTCTTCCTTTAGTTTATTCTTAACTGTGTGCTGCTCTCCTACAGCACTTAGATGTTTGTTATTGTCTACTTTACCAAAGTCAGTATTTTTGTTTTCTTGGCCTCTGTTCTGGTGCTCTATAATATGTGTATCCATTTTGTCGCCGTTCACCCTGTTTGTGTAATCTTCTGTGTCATCCCCTTGTTATTATTATTATTGTTGCTATTATTATTATTATACCACAGACAAATTTGTTTGTACCCAATTACAGGAAAACTGACAAAGGATGGTTTGATTCGCTACCTTATGTCTGATGAAAATGCACCTGTATTTCTGGATCGCCTAGACATTTACATGGATATGGACCAGCCATTGTCTCATTATTACATCAATAGTTCTCACAACACCTATTTAACTGGCCGCCAGTTTGGTGGAAAATCTTCTGTTGAGATGTATCGCCAGGTTCTGCTTGCAGGCTGCAGGTTGTGCATTTAAATTACTTACGTATCTTATAACGCCAGTTTTATTGCTTTATTTACTTGAATATTTATGAAAATGGTCCCTCATAAAACGTACCACACTCTGACCTGCTTGTGAAAGTGAAATGTTTAACATTCCTCAGTGTGCCACCTTGCATTCATAAGAACAAAATGCATGACTGCATGATGGGATTTCTTTTTTCCAACTTACCAGTAAGACACAAGGGTCTGTGGATCACATAAACCATGCTGCAGTGAAATGTATATACTTTATATGTCAATATGTGTGAGGTGAGTTATAGTTTTTACTTATCTACCTCTTACATAGCCATAAGCAACCTAATATGATGGAACACGCATTTAACACCTACATTTAACACCTTACCGACCAGATGGTCTTTTAATTAAAAACCCCCCCAGTTCCTGGATGTTTTAAACACTCTGAATGTGAACCCCATAACATATTCTTACTTATGGTTTGACACTGTAGATTACACTTCTGAGCCCCGGACTGCTGAAACTGCGTGTAGATAGTCTAGTAGTTTGTCACTGAAGGGTATTTCTCAAAACAAGACCCTTTGTGAAGCGGAACAATGCAAAATTTACAAATGTATCTAGTTTCACTTCACTTCTTATGTGCAGCACACACTTTACACTGTCTTGCAGGATACGGCCTTTTTCCCTCCCCACCACCAACAATTTTTTCAAGTGTGTGTATTCAGAAATCACTGGAGAGTCTGCCTGGCAGGTCCTGTTTAGGCCCCCTTGGTGTTGTTTGCTTCCCTGGCAATTGAAGTTCATCAGAACTGAACTCACTTTGATTCTGGACTTCTGATATCCAGGACCTTCCTACCTCAAGCAGGAAGTTCTTATACTTTACTTTTTTGTTTGTATTTAGTGTCCTGTACATGAAAAATGCATTGAAGAGAGCACAGTTTAGCAGATACAGTACCACTTTTTTCGACCATTTTACAGTTTTCCTCAGAACTGAGTAAAAACTGAGGTACTGGTCTGCACTGTCTATGCCCTTCATGAATTTATTGTACTGGAAACAACATAAGGTTTCTTTATTTCTATGTTCGTTTTCATGCCTTTCCGCCCTTTTTTTGCAATTGTTGCGTCGTGGATCGTACTTATTATTTGCACAAGTCTTGTCCTTCCACACTTGCTCCATTACATTGCACCGACTTCTCTTTTTTCAAGTGCTTACCTTTCCCTTCTAGGTCATATGAAGTGCCCCTGTTAGTCCTCACAGTGCTGCAGACTCTCACGTTTCCATCTAGCAATGTCTGAGCTAATCTCACACTTATAAAAATTGTCTTCATAGATGTGAGGAAAAATGGGTGTGAAAATGGTGGGGTCAGTGGATCAGTAGATGATCACAATTGTTTATGTGAACTAGTTGTGGGGATGTCACTGTCACTGTCCAAACTTTCATTGTCACTATAATCAGAGATATCAGAAAGTGTATCCACATGTAACTCACACAAAATGTTGTCCTCTTGCAGAACATTCCTACACAGAGCCATGATTGCAGCTGAAGGAAAACAGAGAGAGTATCTAAATTAGTGGTCCCTTTGTTGCAGTCTTGTGGTTCTAAAAACAGGGGGTCATGACTGGTCTGTTTATTTGTAACTTGAGACCCGAGCATTCTGCATCAAGCTGTCAATAACCTTGAAGCAAAAAGTGAGCCAGACCAGCTGACAAACACATGTGCAGGACGTCGTGTAAGAAAACGTAGAAATGCGTGACCCATCAACAATGCATGGGGTAGCAATCATGTGTTTCTGCATGGCCCGACGGCAAGGTGTTAAGTTTTCTGTGGGGATCATTGGATTAGATCACTGAACTTACCAAAATATTAAATGGAGGATACTCAGCACTGAGATTATTGAGCTGGAATCATTGGAATTGAATAATGGGCACAACCTTAAACTGAAGAACATTAATTAGGGCTTCCACTGTATTTACTTTACCACTGGCAGGAAAAATCATTCCCTGTAAGTAATTTTATGTTGGAGAAGGACACAGTAGCCATTTGCCTTTATAATAAATTAAAAGAAGCACAACTCTGTTGCATGGCTTAAGTTTTAGAAAGGCCCATTTCTTAGGTGGTGTTAGCGTTATACTATTTGGTTAGATAGTGTGGTTCACTGGTGACATACTTTATGTTGCGTCATTAACATAGAAAGCAGAACGCTTCGATGGCACACTATAAGGCAATGTATTGTGTTAATGGAAGGGGACAGTAGTAATAAAAAAACCAGTTATGAAGTGTCAACAAAATGTGACATCTCTAGCATGTTTGCTCTGGTATTGTCCGTAGATTTTAAATTCATGATTTCTTTTCAGCAAAGCACCAAGGATTTTAACAAACACTAAGGTTTTTCTGTTTACAGTTGATCATCATCAAGATGTTGTAAGTTGGGAATTGAAATCAGTATTTCTTAAATGTTGATATCTTAATGATCATGCTTCATGCTTGGCAGTTTCTACAGTCTTAGCGCCTACATTGCAGAGAACACAGTCTGTTTGAAATATAGAAGCTCTTTCTTCTGCCTCAGCTCTTTCCTTTCACAGAACACAGTCTGTCTCATTTACAGAAATCTGTAACAGCCGGATATTGTAAATTAATAACATTTTTGGCACATCTGCTGTATTGTTGTCCCCATAAGTTTTCTTTTTATCTTACCAACAGTTTGCTTTTCTCTCCAATGCTCAGATTAAAGTTGATCACACTTCATTGTTATGTTTAGACCATTATATGTTCTTTGGTTTCAGGTTGTAACTCACAGAGAACACAGTCTCTGTCAGGTGTGATTTTTAGATTTTCAGCTATTTCTTTGACCTCAACTTGTACCTCTCAGAGAGCACAGTTTTTCTCTATTTAAGGACTAGTATCATAAATGTGTGTAGGTCTTCATGTAAAATGCCTGAAATTTTTGTCTGATGTTAACCAAACTTGAATTAGATTTTAGTAACAATCCCCAATATAAAATTTCATAGCACTCTGCTGAGTGGGAGCTGAGTTGTTCCATATGGTCAGAGATACAGACACTGATAGAGCTAAGAATTGCTGTTTGCAATTTTTTGGCAAACACACATGAAAAGGAACCATCATCATCATCATCATCATCATCATTACCACCACCACCACCACCACCACCACCATCATAGCAATGATGATTATTGTTATGAAAGCAAAATTTAAAACTTTTTGTCAGTTGCAGGAATTATAAATGCTTTCCTCAGCTCATAGAGGGTACATATTGCAGCACATTACACTTCAGTGTGAGCAAACAGAAACATAAATTTTGACTTCGTGCCAGTGGAATTTCAGGAAATGAAACCAAGTAGAACACATAGTTTTATGTAACAAGTATGTAGGACATTTAAAATACATATTATTCTTACAGGTGTGTGGAACTTGACTGCTGGGATGGACTAGGAAGAGATGAAGAACCAATCATCACTCATGGGAAAGCAATGTGCACAGATATTCTATTCAAGGTATGTTTGCATTGATTTAAGATTTTATGAAACAAGGATCTCTGTGAGAAACTCACCATGTTCAAGGAATTCCTGCTTTTTTTGGAAGCAGATAGTTATTTACTGTGGCTCATGAGCCCACTAATGAGTCCAGTCCTGAGTCAGTAGAATCCAGTTAACACTGTTGCCTGTAGTTCTAAAAAAATTCTTAATATTTTCCTCTAGTGTATGCCAAGGTGCATATTAGGTCATTTGACACTTTGTAGTCTGATAGATGTGTACCAGTGTTCCAGAAAGAAACAGTACTGCCGTCTTCATGGTTTAAGTGAGTTAGTTTGGGAAATTGGCTGTTTATATTGAAAAATGGGAAATGTAGTGTCTGAAAGTGGATGGGCATGGCAAGTCAGAATTAACAGTGGGGAAGAGAAAGAAAATAGCCCCTAGGACAGTCCAAGTCTGACACCCACATAAAACAGTAGACAAATTATTGTTTTTTTATATTTTAATTCTTGCATTCTTAGATAGAGGGTAGGAAGATAAAAGAAGCTGAACTGAGAAATATCAGGCTTTTCCAAATGTAATTTAATTGTAATTTCTTTGTAAATATAATTTTAACTTGTTACTTAAAGAAAAATGTTATTAGACATTGTAGTTTACATTATTTCTGATATATATGTGTATGTATATTTACCAAATGACTGCAATTCTGTCATGGCTCAGATTATTATACACTGCTTCTCATCACAAAAGGCTAGGTTTGATGGTTCTAGGGCAGCCTGTGTGAGATTTGAGGTGGACAAGGTGGCACTGGGATGGTTTTTGTAGAGTGCCTCAATTTTTTGCCATCAGTTAGTCAATAAATCATCCATATTTAGTCATGTGTCCTCAAGGTTGCTACAGTAGGTTCATTAGAGGACAGAGTACCAAGGGGCTCGGTTTTGTCTTAACCCCCATAAGAAACAACAAAATAAAAATATGCTCCAAAAATTACATTCGCCCTGTTGAACATGCAACTTTAGTTTTAAATTGCATAAATTTTTTTCCATATATGTCCATTCTATAATGTATCCAAATGCAGTGAACTGTGTTTCACTACCAATTAAGACAAAAGGTATGTAAAGTTGTTTATACAGTGTCACCAACTCAGAAAGAAAAGTTGTTTGCTGCTTTAAACATTGCAGCATCGTGTTTAACAAAAAAAATGCATTGATCCCTTCATATGTGAGATTCTTTATACTTTCATTAGGAATTACTAAGTTAGATTGGGAAAGAAATCAATTCATTGAGGAGAAACTGGGAGTACAGAACATCATTCTGGAAATACAGCAGTATCATTGAAAGTGGCTACAACACTTAGAGTGACTAGACGCAGTCCATCAAACCAAACAAGCACTAAAGTATAAACCAAAAGAGAGGAGATGCATAGGATGCCTGAAGGAAAGGTGGAAGGACCAGCATTCCCTTGAGGGCTAAGGAACAGTCATGACATTTGACCCTACAAAGGTCATGATGATGATGATGATGATGATGGTGATGATGATAATGACCTTTATGCATAATGAAAGTGGGATATAATTTTATGAGTAGTAGGGACTCCTTTTCTGGGGATGATGAACCAAGTTTGTGAAGCTCACCACTTACCACAGTCTTAGTGCTGGGGTTTAGAATTAACAGAGGTAGGTGTGTGTGTGTGTGTGTGTGTGTGTGGGAATGACTTTGCCCCACATTACAGTTGATGTAAAGAATGTTCAATAAGAAAGATTCCATAGGTCATAAAAATTAAACAAGAAGTCATTACAAAGTTAAATGTGGCTTATGTATTGTGCTGATAGATCATTATTTTCTATCATGAACCCAGAGAACATTGATGTACTTGTCCTATCCCACCATGAGTTTGAAGATTCCATCATGGTATAAATGTTGTTCTTGCATTCATAACCATTCAGGAATAGCTCTTTCCACTTCTTTATTATTGTAGAACCAGTGACCTTCCATGTTTTACATCAGCAGTCCAAATTGTACTCAAACTTGTTTTGTTTGAGGAGTAAAATGGTCCTCCATGTCTCATTGCCTGTTAGTACCCCATTTTCCACTGCAATGGAATTTTAAAACTCATAAAAAAGTGGGAAAGATGTATCACTACACCCTGGGATTATAGTGAAAAATGATCATATTTCTGCAGACAAGAAAATGAGTTACTTTTAATGTTGTAATTAATTCTCATTTAATTTAGGTGATATGGGGAAACCTACTTATGGAACATCTCATATGTGAAGGATAAATCAAAACATTTTGTAGAAACAATAGTTAATGTTTGCAGGATGTGATCTATGCCCTTCGTGATACTGCATTTGTAACATCAGACTTCCCAGTCATACTTTCATTTGAGAACCACTGCTGTAAGGGACAGCAGTATAAGCTCGCCAAATATTGCAATGACGTCCTTGGAGATCTGTTGTTGAAGGAACCTCTACCTGAAAGTCCTGTATGTAATTTCATGATACTGTTTTGTGTGTGCGTGTGTGTGTGTGTGTGTGTGTGTGTGGTGATTTATACATATAGAGAGAACTATATCTTTCTCTGTTTCATCAAATTGCCTGTGGGCCTGTACTTCTATGTGTAACACTATTCTGTTGTTTTTGTGTTAATCTTTTCATATATATATATATATATATGTATTATTACCTAAGAGGGATGACATGATTGGTATAACATTTCTAATTTAGTTACTGAAAGCATCACAAAACTTTTCTTAGGTAGTTTCAGTTTGAGTACATAGACTTATATGAGATATAAATGAGAACAATTTATTCAAACATAGTGCCGTCTATGATAATATGTCATCAGTTTTTGTACCATGAACACAACTCAAAACTCCAAGTGAGTGAACTATATGAGCAGACATGATGCTTCTTTATACATATTATAATAATGTCTGGTTGGTTACAGGAATGCAAAAACTCAGAAAATAGCAGGTATGAACATATGTGTTAGAAGTGTACTACCTGAGGGAGCCAGGATAGCGTACTCAGTATAATGACTAGGCTACATGCTGGACAATTCAGTGTTCAAATCCCAGCAGGGATGAAAGATTTTTCTGTTCTGCATATTGTCCTAGCTGGCTCTGCGACACACCCAGTCTCTTGTGCAATGTGTACCGGGTTCTTGTCAGTGGATTAAGTGGCTGGAGTGTGATGTTGACTATTTTCCTCCATCTAGCACCAATTTTAAGAATGAGTAGAGCCAGGGAGTACCTAGGGGAGTGCAAGTAGTGCACCTGACCCAGGGAGCTGGGTCCAGGAGGCAGAAAAATGGGCAGCAGAACGAACAAGTTAAATTGTTTTTCTTATTTTCTGCATGCATACCTGAACAAAGGTGCAGTTCTTGCAAATGCATTTTCATTAATCATCTTTTCTAGAAGGTACAGTACATACCAATCTGGTCCTCACTAGCCAATATTTACATTATTTCTTATGGATGGAAATTCCTCACATTAAGAAAAGTTTTCTGGTCCCAGTTCTCCACAGATACCGAGTATCCATGCATAACATTTTCAACTTCATTGTTTACGTGAATCTGTTTTCACTCTGTATAACTCAGTTGCAACAGTGTTGTGCTTATAGTCATGTGATAGCAAAAAAATAGCTGCTTATACAGTTTGCCAAAAAACTAACTGTATGGCCTACTCATATGACAGTATGATCATGATTTCTTGTACCAAGGCACAACAGGCCCACAACTCACATTGCTTTGCACAAAATAGAGTTATGTGTATATCGGACATCACAGCCAATAGCTGATGCTGACAAGCACAGAGGCAGCTGAATGTAAACGTACACTGCAACTGGTCAATCATATGGTGCGAAAGGCAACAAAGAGATTTAACTTTTCAGTTTGTGAAATGGCTTGGTAAAGTGAACACTGACATACTTTGACTGTTGCAGATCTTTTCTGCATCATTTGTGCATATTGCATTCCTTCATCAAAAATGAAGCAACTTATGCCAAGTGGTTCCCATTTAGAGAAAGTGGGAGAGAAAAGGGCAGAGGCAGCAGCAGGTTCACAAGTGCTTGTGACTGCTTTTTAAAAGGAATACTTCTTCAGCAGGTTCAGAAATTCCAGAAGAACAGGAAAATAAATATGCAGTTTTGAGAGTGTGATTGACAAATTAGTTTTTTTTTAAAGATCACAAAAATGAAACCAACTTGCATTAATTTCATGAGTCTGTAATTACTGATAAGCATAGTAGTGATGTGAAACAGTTAAATCCAGAGTGTGAAGTGCTGTGGTTTTCTGAAGATACTAGTGTACCCAACAAAGGAATTGAATATGTCAGCTCATCTTCAGTGCCTACACAGAAAGATGATGAAGTGATTGCTCTTATGGGTGACAGAAGTATAGATCATGCAGATTTTACATGATACACAAATGTGGCCAATGTGAGTTTCTTATTCATTATGTGATTTCTTGGTAAAGAGAGGAAGTAGTCAGCTCCAGAACAGTGGAGAGATTTTCCGGAGGACAAAAGTGGAAGACTGTTGACCAAACAAAAGTTTTAAAATGCCAAGGAGGTGCATTGAGCTTGGATGTGTTTTTCTCCCCAGACAGGCACACTTTTCTGCTTCTGCTGTACTTTGTTCAATCAGAGATGTGAAAATCCCAAGAGCAAATTCACCAATGAGAATAGGTTTACTAACTGGCTTAAGCTAAACCTTGACATTCATGATCACAAAAATAGCCTTACACGCAGTCTGAAATTCTGTCATGGATAGAGGTGGAATGTGGGTTGTTACAAGGTTGACTAGTTCATGACGAACTCCATCAACAAACTGCTAAAGCAGCCAGAAAGTGGAGAGAAGTTGTTGAATGTATCACTTTGACAGTTCAAAATCTTGCTGAACAGAATTTGCCTCTTTGAGGCCACTGTGAGTTATTGGTAAGTGATACCAATCTAGGAAATTTTATGACAGTGTTGAAGTATCTGGCACAATTTTACCCTGTTAGAGAGAGCATTCAGACTTGGTTTCTGTTAAACCTGGTTGTTTGTCATACATTCATGTTCCATATGTTCAAAATGAATTAATTAACCCTTTAACACCGGAATTAAATCCCTCCATGCAATGCTGCCTGCCAAGATTTTTTTACTGGGGATTTTAAATGTTAATGCTTACTCTTAGAAAAAAGGCATATCTCATAGAATTTTCCTTCAAGGAAATAAAATTTTTCACTCTGTTTATGAATTGGTTAATCCAGGAAAAAATGTTCACCTATTTTTATAATAAATTTAGACCTGTGAATCACATGCATTATATGAAATGTGGTGTAAATAGTTCATTACTCACATAATTCTGGTTGCTGCAGAAAGTCTGTGGCACTTTGGATCACTGTTTTATCATGACACACTTTATTCATAAAGATGGTGATTTACAAATTTAGTTGTGTGTGATATTCCTTGAAACAAGGCACCACACTCAGGCCAACGTCACATCTGGTGCACTTATATGCCGTGCACTGTCTTTGGCCGTGACAAGAACACAGACGGTATCACAGTTGTGTTGATGATTTCGCTGGCCAGTGTTTCTTGTGGCGACTCTAGAGTCGTAAAACATTTTTGCGCCCAAACTTGGTCTTCCAACCAATGTGGGGGTGGGATGATCTTGGCTCTTTCTGGCTTCCTCAATCAAATTCCTCACCAGAAGGAGCCTGAAATCTCAGTGGGTATATTTAACCCCACATGAAGATAACAGTATCCAACTGTTGAGTACTGTTAGATCCACAAGGTGGAAAAATAATTTTGTAGTCCACTTGAAGGTATGTCGACTCATCGAATAGCTGTTAGCCATACGATCAGAACTGTCAACGTAACCCACATGCCAGTTGTACCATACCATGTTGTGAAGTTTCACGGGGCGGTTGCTGTTGTCACAAAAATTTCCTTCTGCTGGTGGTTGGTCCATGTTAGTCAGCATGTAAACTTCTCCTCTGTCCTTCCAAACTAATGCAGTCAAACCTACCCTAGTCCTCACCCTTACGTCACCACTTTTCAATTTCAGTCGTTTTGGTCCAAAGTCACATGGCATGTCTTTACTGTTGGTCTGTACTGTCCTACACGAATTTATTTTACATCTGTCTAAGTCATCAAAAAGTCTTGGGGATGAAAAGAAATTGTCCATAAATATTTTGTATCCTAAACGTTCAACTCTGCTAGTCAAATGTCTAACAGTTGTGTGTGTTGCAGTCATGTCGTCAGTGGCGGAGTGTGAGTCTCCACCCAAGTACACTGTCATGTCATATGTATACCCTGATTCATCACAGAGTTTGTAAATTTTGATGCCGAAACATTTTCTTTTCTTTGGAATGTACTGCCTGGAGATAACCCTCCCCTTGAATTTTACAATTACCTCATCCACTGCCAAATGCTGTGAGGGGTTATAGAATTAGCATAAGCCTTGTTCAATTTGTCAAAGACAGTCCTTAGTTTCCATAGTTGGTCATATTCTTTGCCTTCGTCAGGTCTGTGAATTGTCTGCAAAACGCACAAAACGTTGTATGTGTAAAAATCTGTCTCGTGCCATGGTCTTGCCGTAAAACAGATTGTGTAGCTGTCTAAGTCTCGACCAGTAGTCCTGTATTGTGTCTTTCAATTCATGTCCCATCTGCACAGCTAAGGCAACGAAAGTCATCACGTCCGGCAACGTAATTTCAGGCAGTCGGCAGCTAGGTCTGGCTTGTCTGTCTAAGTGTTGCTGGTAGTACACGTTGGTCTGTTCAACCAGTAGATGACAAATTTCTGTGAAAAACATCAACAAAGACAGTGGTGAGCTGTCTTTGTTGATGTGTGGAGCCTCACTTTTTTCACACCTTTTGCTGGACCGACAAAAGGATTATTATTTGTGTTCCTTCCTTGAGGAGATCCACAGGTTGGTAATCTTGCTGCAGCCTGTTTTGAATTCTGCTGAGACTTGTTGTTGTTGTTGTTGTTGTTGTCGTCGTCGATGATGATGATGATGATGATGATATGATGATGATCATGATGATCATGATGATGATGAAGTCATCGTTGTCCTCCTCCTCAAAATATTCTTCACTATCACTAGCCTGAGCACCTGATCCACAGTTGGTGTCAGCGACTAGAATTTCACTGATGGCTTCCTCTTCAAGCTTTATTCTTCTCCTGGTCATTGCAGTAGACACTTACAATGGTCTACCTTATTTACACTCCTCTGTATGACTGGGCACAGAGTCAGTAACCTAATGCTGCTTAGATATGAACGTCTTCTACAGTGACAGCAAAACAGATCGAAAGCTAGGATGTGACTGCTGTATAATATTCCAGCTATTCAGGGGTTCCCAAGACGATTTTAGTAGATGGATGACTGTGTGTTGCATGTTACTACACCACAACACCTACAGATTATCCCAGCACTATAAGAGGCATGTCTGTGGGTCCTCCTGTAGCTGTAAACATTGAGTTTTGGGGATATCTCCGATTTTTGAGCATTAGTTTTGTCTGAATTGTATGGGTACAGTATGCCATTGACAACCTTAATGGTCAACAACTAGAGTTTGTTACTTAGGCCATTGTTGATATTTCAAGCCACAGTGAACCGCAGGGCAAGTGATAAACAAGATGAGCAGTGTCTCGAACAGCATTACTCACTGAAAGAACTGCGCAGTTGCTATGTGTTGACGTATGATTCAGGGTTTTTGGTGGGGTTTAGGAGGTGGGGGGTGTCCATTCTGGCTACACAGAGAAACCCTGACCTTCATGGGTCCTGCAGCTTACCAAAACACTGCGATATTTCAGATAGGAGTGAATAAAATTCCTCCAAACTTCAACATGCTGTCTGCAACATCTTTAGAAGTCATTTGGCCATTTAAAGGGCTCACTGCACGATGTCTTTCGAAGTCATTCGGCGTTAAAAGGTTAATCTATTGCCATCAAGAGTGCATCATACATTTATATTGTCAGTCCAGAAGGCCAACTATCATATTTGATATGACATCAGACGGTGTGGACATAGAACAAACGTCACAGTTTGTCAGATTTGTGGAGTTTCATTGAGACTGTGTGGAAATCGAAGAAGCCTTAATTGGCTGTATTTCACAATGGAAAGAACAAAGAAACCAGAAGAAGGTGGACTGAATCTTGAAGCTTGCAGGTGTCAGTCTAGTGACATTCAAGCAACAATGACTGGTGTTTATCTCCGTGTTTCAAAAGTGAATTTTAGTTCTGAATCTATTGCACTCTTTGTTTCCTTCAACAGTCAGTCCCTTAGTTTAATTGGTGTTCATGCTGCTCATGTGAATGCGCATGCTGTAACATTTTTTGGTACTGTAGAAGTCTCTTTCATGTGAAGACCAACTAATGCCCACATGTAGCATTCACACCACTTTATTAGCACTGTGCTACTCTGAAATGTTTCAGCCCTCAAAGGGCCAACCTCAGGTAGTACAACCAAACATTTCCACAGCAAGATGAACAAAATATATACCAAGTGTAAAATTATGAAATCCTTATAAATCATTAAGGTATGATGAAAATTGTTAATACATAACCAATTGAGTCAGCAGCATGTATTATATAATGAGGTAGCTACAAGACTGAAGCATCAGAGCGGAATCAAAAGCCAGTTCAGGTAGCAGTATGACATCATAAATTAGAGTAAACAAAGGGTTGTTTTCACCTGGTATCTGTTCCTGAATAAATTTATGTTTATGGTAATATTTTTGCATAAATAATTGTTCTAATATATCCATGAGGCGTCCCTTATTGGCTTTGTGTATTAATGTCATAGTATTTGGTATAGGTCCAAATTCATGTGCATGTTGTAGAGTGTGAATAGCATATGCTGAGTGTGGATTGTTGTTTAGAACATATATGTGTGTACAGAATAGCGTTCCTTCAGGCTCTGGCAAGTTTGACCCATGTAATTTAGATGACATGTGGTACAAGTAATGCTGTATGTACTTTTTGAAACAGAAATTCCAAAAAATAATGTATCTGATAATAGTGGAATGTACTCCCACTGAAACACTTGATACATGTGAGGGTGCAGCTCTAATTTGTAGTGGTTCAGTAATGAAAAATTTGATTTTTTAGTCCTTTTGTACTTTTAGTGAGAAGTCCTATTGTCTGTTGACAAAATTCAAAAAATGTCTTTGGGCCAAAGAAGCAACTTTCCATCAGACATTGAATAAGCTTTGGGCTTTGATTGACCTAACTGAGAACTGAACAAAGATCTGTGTATCAGAGCTGTTTCTGATGCCAAAGACTTGTGCAATGAATGGTGTGTGCCTAGAGTTAAAGGAAAACAGTTCTTTCCTGGTGAGGATGCATGTGATTCTGGATTGAGCACTTTCTCTAAGAGAAATTCCGATAAATTTGGGGTTTTACAATTTTGCATATTGGAGAGGCAATTTGGTTTTCTTTTCAATTCAAAATCTGTGGTAAATCAAATTGCACCTTCAAAATCATGAACAGCTATTGAGTTGTAAAATAAGTGCACTTACGAGTATATGGCACAGCAATATTCTAAAGTTTTGACTGGACTAGAATTATAACAGGAGTAATTGCTTCCCTCAAAGGAGCAAAAGAAAATGGGGCAAAACTGGACTTCCCTCCAAACATACTGCCTAAGTACATTTCATCATTGGGATTGGAAGCACATAAGACTTAGCTACAGCTTTGTAGATTCTGTTGACATTGCCAGTTTCACTAGCATTGTATGAATGCTCATTCAGGAAAATGAAGCTCATCAAATCGTATCTGCAGTGTACAGTTCCACATGACAGACTCACTCATCCTGTTCTTCTTTCAGTTGAGAACGAAATAGCTCCTTCTGTCAATTTAAATAATTCTGCCAAAGATTTTTCAGTCATTAAGTGAAGAAAAGTTCAGTTTCATATTACTGACCAGAGTCATATATGAGAATTGATTTGGCACCAAATAAAAGTTTTTTAATTCTTTTTTTATTTTTTATTTTTAGTTTTAGTTTTAAAAAGGAGTACACATAGTAATCACTCAACCCAGGCTACAAGAAACTTGCCTATGCCACTGAATGGAACTGTACTCCTCTATATGCCTTTATTGCATGGACAGTGACAACTTTACTTTTTATATATACTGCCATATTTAACTCATAATAAATAGGGAGTCATTATACTACAGATGGATAGGGTTGTTCTGCAAGTACACTAGAAGGTTATACTGAAACAGAATGTTCTGGGAATATGAAATAAGTCAGTAGTGTGATATGTTACAGCAATACTGGATGAAAACAAGTGCCATATATAACAATAATAGCCACAATAAATATTACTACTACTACTGCTGCTGCTTGTGCTGCTGCTGCAACATTAATATGATGTTTCCTGGATACTGAGCCCTCAGGTATTTTTCCCAAACGGGGAATTGTAACTTGTTGTTATCCGAGGACTGGCACATACTCTGTCCTCGATCGTTTGAGCAGCCGAACTTCGGTTATTAGGGTCTTGTGGCAGGATAAGTAGCACAAGCAAAATACAGTACCAAATAAAACAACAAATAAATGTATTTACAAATCCAACAAAGAATAATAATAGAACAATAGCAAATGAAATGAAAATGGTTGCTTCAAACTTAAACTTCCACCACGCACGCAGTCGACAATTTCTCAATGCACACGTACACCTGTCGGCTCGACGTAAATTCAAAATAAGCACAAGTAAACAGCCGACCAGAGAAACAGTACAACAAATAGTACTACGTCGGCTCATGTAATCTTACATTACAATCCCTTCGAAACCACAGCCGATCAGCAAGCACATATAGTACCTAATACATCAGTCGACTCAACATTACATTTACCATGCGTATAAAAGAAATATCATCAATACATGAAGCAACAGAATAACCAAACACATATCTTTGACTCGTACAAAGAAACAAAATGACACTACTTACGGGGAGGCATGCTTGTATCAGCCCCTCTCGAGGTAGACGCTGGGCAGACGTCGGGATTCATAGCTAAACATGACCAAAGCTTAATTTGGAAAACAATAAGTGCCGAAACTAACTTTACTTTCACAAACCATGCCCGGATCGTCTGTGTAGCCCTTCTTGGAGAAAACAACTGAAGAAGGAGCTTGCGGCTGCAGCCCTGACCAGAGGTATCCCAGATGGTGGTTGCGTTGAATGCAGGAACAAGAGTACGGAATGCAAAACTCAAAAGGAAAACTCGGGGCACGCCCTTGCCTTTCACTTTTCCGCGAGAATAGCCAATGGTCAGACGGTAGCCTCAGGGGAACTGTAAGGAGGGGAGCAAACCGGTCTTCCTTGCCGGAGGGCAAGGGATGCAGGAGCGGACCCAGAAGCGGACGGCTCATCACTCTGTTTTCCCATGTAACAAGTTAGATTTTTAAGTCCTGCCAAAACTCCCATAAAATCATGTTAATTTGCACTCATGTAAAGTTCTCACGAAAAACACTTTTCCCATATTAGAAGTTCATCTTTTGAGATTATTACAAAATTGTATCCCACTTAATATATGTAACAGGCTTTATAACCATTATGCATTTTGTGATTGTCGAACTGTGCCATATTAATTGATTTTAGGCCGTTTTGTCACTTGTGCACAACATGTCAACTGTTTTACTCCAGTTTCACAATTTTTGTCTTTTATTTTTTACTGTGTGATGTGTAACATGCAAATGTTACAGCAAGGCTTGGACTCCAAGTGTGAGTTTCAAGATTTTGTAGGAGTAGTTGATAATGTGCTGTCATTTAATGATCATTGAAGACCTGTTCATTGAGAACACTGAGGTGGGAACAGAAGTGAGATAAATGAAGCAAGTGCACCTGTACCAACAACAAGTTGCTTTGGACTCATAATTTTAGGTGTTCCAGGGGCCTCCCACTGTGAAGGCTCAGGTTCAATCCTAAGGTAGTCTATGTGGAGTTTGTGGTGGACGAATTGGCACTGGGAGAGTTTTTGCTCTAATAACTTCAGTTTCCTTCTGATTTTATCATTCCATCAGCACTCCATGCTCTTTAATTAATCTGTCCTCAATGCTGTATAATCTCAGCGATAGACAGTGTCGTTAAATAACACACTTAAAGACGCGCTTCTTTCTAGTCAATTATGGCTTATGTTATATGAACTTTTAGCACTAAAGTTACTCAGTGTCAAGGTGCACTGATAACATGCATTGTAATCATTATAATTGGACTATTATGAAATAATTTCTTGGGATAAAAGCATAAAATTGGATCCAAAATGGAGCCTAATGTTATCTTTCCCTAATAAGATGTTTGTCTCTTTAAAACGTTCTTTGTTTCTGATCCACTGGAAAACTTATTTTGCAGGAAACAAGGAAATGCCTATGATATATAAGGGTCGCTAAATTCACCAGATGTATAATTTAGATATTTGATTTTATTACAGATGTTGGCAACACACGATAGTTTTGTATATTACCTGGAAAACTTTATTTGTCACATCTTAGACATTTCATTTGGTGACTGGCAGTCACCAGTTTTGCAGTGTGCTGTTAGTTGGTGTCCACATTTTGTGATTCAGTGTATTGCAGTGAATATTAAGTTTTTGGTTGTATTAATTATTGAAATAAGGCATGGGGGAGTTGTTTCCTTCAACTCACAGATGCACGTCACATCCATTAAAAATGTGTTGCACACTGAATTTGCATTTGTGAAGTTGTAACCACTGTCCTTTCTGCTTCCTTTCAGTGGGTCTTAGGTGCTAGCTAAAATTATTTCTGTATTCTTTGTCCTGCTCTGGTACCCCTGCATTTTCTATTTCTGTCCAGGCCCAAAATTACAGTGACAAGCAAAACATTTAGTTCCACAATACATTTGATAAACAACACATAAAAATGTAAAAAATAAATAAGAGTTATGCTGGACTCTGTGCCTTGAAATACAAAAGCCAAAAGGGTCTTGTCTTAAACATGTATGTATTTGCAATAATTCTTATTGCTTTATATTTTATAAATGTAACTTATGATGTGGATTTTCTTAGCTCAGAGGTATTCAATGTACATCACTTCTAATGATGGCCATTTAAAGGTGGGGGCGTGCTGAATGATTAAAAAAATTTTGATAATTTACATGTATGTTTAATAATGTGTAACTGAGTGTTACCTGATGGTATTAAAGTGGAATGTTATGGTACGGAATTAGATTCTGTAGTAATTTATAGCTACACGCAACTGTGAGAGTGTTCAGAACAGTGTTGATGGTATCTACAGCTGGAGCCAGGTGTGCCACTTCCATCTCCCAACCAGCTGAAGCGCAAGATCATCATTAAAAATAAGCGTCTGAAATTGGATGTTGAGAAGGCAGAATTGGACCTATTTATGCAGGGGCAGTTTGTTATAGAAGATGAGGAGAGAGAAGATGCATCTGCTGCAATGTTGGAAAAGAAAGAGGTAACTCATCTTCACATTGTAACTTGCTGTTGTCTGTTGCCTTACAAATCACAAATTTTTGTATGAGCCACTTACCAGCACTGCAGTTTTATACTAATTGATTTTAAATTTGGCCCTTGCAGACTTATGTCTTTTTATGTACTTGACCTCCCGGTCTTTTCCTTGATGTTCTCAGAGCAAGACATTGTCTATATGTATTTGAGTTGTTAGAGCACTGCATAGGAACTGCCTTCTAAAACATATTATTAAAGGAACAGTAGAGGGAAAGATAGAAGTGACAGAAAGAGGAGGAAGAAGACACAAGAAGTTACTGGATGGCCTGAAGGAAATAGGAGGATATGGGAAACTGAAAGAGGAAACACTAGATTGCACTTTATGGAAAACTCACTTTTGAAGAGTCTATGGACCTGTCGTAAGACAGACAGCAAAATGATTGAATGAATGAATATTAATTTTAATTTTGTCGAGATCATTCTGTTGTGTTTTATAGAACACTCAGCAATAAACCTTCAATATTCTGTCCAACACAATCTGTGTCTATTCAAGAACAACTGCATGTTTCAGTCTTAACAGAATGTCAGCAGGCTATCAATACAATGTTTCAAAAAACAAGCTAAAAATGTAATATAAGTGTTTTTGTATGGGATTCCACAAGTTTACAGTTTTTATCATTCAGTAGCTGACAGTTTTAGAACTTATATATCGATGGTAATAAGATGTAATTAGAGGTGTTAAAATATATAGAAAGTGGGATAAAGTTATTAAGTGATATGTGTAAAAATGGAGTCCAGGAATTGATTACACATATTATGTAGATCAAATGTTTATTTGTTACATATGTCACACCAATAAATATAGGAATTGGCAGTACGATGGTCTTGGTTTTGTTTTGTATCTTATATTTGACTTTCTTATTTATTAAACTTTTTTTACTTGTGCATGGTATTGTTTGTAGAATACTGGAGACTTTTGTTGTAAGTTCATTTATTGGTAATATTGGCGTGATAGTTATTTAGTGTAACCCTTGATAACCTGAGACTAAGAACAAAGTCATGTTTTCGTGGTACTGACACTGTAAATGTCGATACACTGCTGGACAACCTGAGACAGTGTATATGCATAGTTTTCTGAGGCTTCAGATATGTTGCTTTTAGTTTAGTTTCTGGTCTTTGCTATTTGAATAACACAAAAATCTATCTAAAAGGAACATGGAGTAATGTATATTCCTTTATTGTGAAGTGTGTTTCATTGCAATGAATTAAAGTGGTGATGAGTGAAGCATTGTCTCTGATAAACAAAAACTGTTGAATGCAGAAATGCAAAGTAAAAGCTGTGACTTAATTGTTAATTGCTTGAACCTTTATTTGTATAGTTTTGTTTTCTACTTTCTTCCTGAAACTTATATGAGAAGGAGCATTTCTGTCAGAGGTTATAAGTAATTAAAACAGCAAGTTAACAGATTGTGTGCAGAGTAGCTTAATGGTCTACAGTGGTGGGGGAAATTAAACATGTGTACTGTTCTTTAATATTGTGGGTTTTGTATCAGCATATCTGGCTTATGATTTTAAAATGCGCGTGGTACATGTAGGCCTATTGTGCAGTATTTTTTATGTGGAATTCTGCCTGTGGTGACATGGAAAAGTGTGATATTTCATAATAAGTTGTTAATTGCAGGAGCCACCTGAAGGTTCAGATGGTACTGTTACTCAGGAAGATGTTCCAGTACAAGTCCCTTACACTGGATCAACAACCAATGTTCATCCCTGGCTTTCATCAATGGTCAATTATGCTCAGCCTGTGAAGTTCCAAGGATTTGATTTTGCAGACCGTAAGTTTTTAGCTCGTAGGCTAATACACTTCCACACCATCTTTCAGACAGATCTTTGAAATTAAGTGGTTAGCCCTCATGATTGGATAATTGGAAGTCTGGGATCTGAAATTTGGATGAGACATGAGATATTATAACTTAATTTTGTGTAGGTTCACCAGCCTTTTCTGCAGATGCTGATACAGAACATTCATATATGCTACAATAGCTTCCATGTATATCGTTTTTCATTTATTATATACAGTGATCCTAAGATTTTATGCTGTTGAAAAGGCATTGTTAAACAACCCTTGAATCAATCAGTCAGCTGTCTGACAAGGATGCTTCAACTTTGACTTTTAAAATTTGTTACTATGTCCTTATGCTCTTTTCATGAGATTTGTGTGAATGTAGAAGAATTCTGTTGCTAACTTGTCTATATCAGTGATTCTTAATAAAAGTCCAGTGCTGACCAGTAGTAAATTACCTGTTCTCTGAGTTTGACCACAACCTGTAGGTGCCTGAAATTGTTTGAGGGCTACAACAGATACTACAATTTTACAAGTTGGTATAGACAAGGGTGTTGATTGAATATTTATCATATGTCTTACAGAATGTTCCTGATGGAACAGACCAAATAACAGAGCACTCAGTATGCAGTAAAGCTATTACCAAAAGAAGCTGATTAACATAGCATTTGTAGTATTAAAGAAGCGAGCTTGACCTGCTGCACAGAAAATTTAATGAACATTATGTTGCAGCTTGGACTTTCTGATTGCCCTAAAACGTTACCTGTTTGCTGGTTACTAGTTGCTCTCAAAGAGCAAGTTAGGATTATCCAAGTCCTGATGTGTGAATGTGGCCCTGTGTTTGTGTTTGATGTACGTCATATATTTCTGAAAGTTGCCCTGGAGAGGCATGTTGATCCAACAAGTGACATAATTATTTTAGCTTAAGTCCACAATGAAAGGTTTTATTCCATCCTCCTCCAGTAACAAACAAGTGGAGGATATTGACAGCTCTTAGACAAAAACCGTACTTGAAATTGAATATGGTGAAAATCTTTACTTAACTGAATTACAGTGTTCATTGCCAGGGCCACACAGAGTAACATATATAACAAATATCACTTAATCTATTAAATAAGATTTTCCTCTCTTTATGAACTTGGCTTTATCGGCATTTGCATTTCTTATGGAACCTCTCTCTGAAATTTATCACTGTCTGCTGTAGATATCCATTCTGTTTCTTTTTGGCTTTGGAAATATTGACATGTTTCAATGTACAGTTTGTTTCAAAGCATGTTTCTTCACTTCTAAAACTGCCTCTTCTCCCTTCTTCCATCCACTTTAGAAAATAGCGGGTACTTTGGTTTATCCATCCGTCTGTGTGTTGCAGATTTCTAATGTGCTTTGTCGTCCCTTATTTATGACCATAGCAATGTTAGAGAAGAATGCAAATTTTGAAATCTCTTGTTACATGCTTTTATTATTTCCTTTCATCTGTTGTTCCAAAATGTTAGGATTTCTGAACATTTTGAAGGTGCTAATGTGAAATGTTGTATTGGAATTTGGAACTGTTTGGTTTTCATGCATACTTATACCCTGTTGACAAGGCAGAATACTAGACCAGTATTGCATGTTCATAATATATTACATTTCCACATCATATTAATATTAAAAATTTTAGAAAATAAAAGGACAGTAGGTCCCATATTGTGAATTTTGAGGTTTTCACAGCAGTGTGCTTCAGGATTCTGTTCTTCTGAGGTATGACACTGTGTGGCTGGGAAATTTGTTCCCGTTGTTTGAAAGGAACAAAGATGAAAGCACTGTGTTCCTTTAAATGTCAGGTACCAAGTTCCCAGCAATGCAGTGTCACATCCCAGCAGCATGGAGCCCCCAGGCCTGTTATTGCTGTGACATGGCACACCCTCAACTGCAGATTGAGAAAATGACTTCCCAGTACAATGGGAGCTGTGAATATGTTGAATAAGGAATCATAGTCAGGCAACAGGGTAGCCCACTAGTGTGGAGCTTGGGTAAGAGCTAACCACTCCTCACTGAAAAACCTGGCATGTCACAAGGTGAAGTTTCAAGTCTTGTGATATTACACTGTGTCACTGGGTAACCAGTTGTTGGCCAACACATGTCTTCTCATTCATTGTACTGGAGAAGGGACAATCTACCCATCGATACAGTGTAATATTCCAGAAGGCTTGAATGTTCAGCAACACCGCTGTTAGAATCTGATATCTAAACCTTTCACAAAATGTTAGGTGGCGCTTTGGGCTTGGATGTACTCTTTGGTAAAGGTAAAGGTGAAGGTAAAAAAATAGGTACTGGGTCTTTCCTGGGGGTAAAGTGGCTGGGGCGTGGCACTGACCACCCACCCCCATCTAGCACCAAGGTTAAGGAAAGAGTAGAGCTATACCTCTACTCCCCATCTGGGCCTGTGTGGCCTGTTCCAGGGTGAACTTTACCTTTTACTTTAATAAACACTATTTGTAAGCTAATAACTTTTTAATTATAACTCTGATGTGTTTCAGCATTTGTTTACACCATTGTCAGGGAGTTCTTGACTGTTTTTTGTAAGCACCATGGCACCCTCATCAGTGAACCCAAAATACAAAAGTTTGCAAGTGCCAACACACAATCTTGGTATTATGATAATAATAGGTTACATTGTTAGAAATGTAATATTATGAAGTTGTTGACTTCAGAATTGATGTAAAATGAAAATGGAGACAAGAGTCCAAGGTTTTATGTTGTTATATGGCATGTCTGACTACTTCCTGTGTGATCCAAGAGGATCTGCGTATGTCAACATCTGTCAATACTGGATCCTGTTGTACCATACATAAAGCAGTCAGATGTTTGTATACGTACGTGTCATATAATTGTATAAAACCTTGGACTTTTACCTATGTCTTCATCTTACATCAATTCTGAAATCAACAACTTCATAATTTTTCAATTGTAGCATTTTAACATCTTATTGTTGTAATACCAAGATTGTTGTGTTGGCACTTGCAAACCTTTGTACTTTGGATTCCCTGAAGATGGTGCCTTGGTCCTGAAACATGTAGGAATGTATGGTATGCATAATTTTCAGTCATTGTATGTGCAGTTGTTAACTACTGTAATTTCTTGTTATATGCATCGTAAGCTGCTTGTACAGAACTACTACTGATGATGAACAATTACTTGTTTGAAACATGTCAAGGATAGTTCAAGTGAAATAAATTAATAAGAAATTGTGCTTCTTGTTGGTCTTTCACACGTATGAGGAGGATTATGTTTGCAATTTTTGAATTTCATTTCATGCCTTAACATTCATTACTATAGACATATGAGTAACAAATGTTTTTGATTTTATCGTTTTTCAGAAAAGAATATCCATCACAACATGTCTTCATTTGCGGAGACGACGGGTTTAGGATACCTCAAGTCTCAAGCAATTGAATTTGTGAATTACAACAAGCGACAGATGTCTAGGATTTACCCCAGGGGCACCAGGGCAGATTCTTCCAATTATATGCCTCAGGTGTGCTGCAACACATGCTGGTTATACCCATAGAAATAGGGGGATGGGGGGGCAGCAAACATCTTGAACCTCTTCAGTTTCTATATCAAAAGCATGTTGTTGTCTTTTATTTCTCTGCTTGTAACTTACCTGTCACTAAGAGCAAACTGAATAAAATGATACCACATTCCCACTAGGAATAATGAACATTGTCTAGGAACAACATGTGTTTCTTGAAAGAGTTTTTAGATTTAAGTGGTAATTATTTCTGAAAAAGACTTCTCATCTCAGTAATTCTCATGATGTCCTTTATGAGAAGTTTGTATAGTTACATTCATACTGTATGCTTTTGCATTATGATGTTGTGTGAACTGGTAGATAGATAAGAAATATTTTGGAGGAACCTATTAACCTTCAGCTCACTCCTGTGCAGCTTTCTTGTGTGCAACAACAACAGTAAAATATATTTACACTACAGATATGTTTAAATTTCCACAACTGACCAATCTCCAGACAAATATGGGAGAATCTGTGTCTGTTGTGCTTTTCACATGCATTTCTCTCTAAAACTCCAAAATAAATAAAAGAGTTGAGGTTGTCTTATTTATTGCAAGATTGTATTTTAGGAGTCAAATCCTCTGTGATAATATGGCATGTTGATACATAAATACTTGCTGACATGTCAGAGGATCATAATGCCTTTATCTTCAATGTCAGTCCAAGAAGTGTAGCTGTGTGGGAAGATTTGAGTGTGTTAATAGAGATGGATGTCAGGAGAAATAAAGATATTGCCACTCATATTGACCCATCACCCTTGCCATTCTTTCTCCATCTTTATTGCCTGTACATATGTAATGTACCCATCTTTCAATGCAGTCACTAATCTTGAATTACTTGACCCTGAGAATGATGGAACTGTCATCCTTCAAGATGTCAGTAACTATTTGCATATTGAGAAGACTTGAATCTCCAGCAACACCTCTGTGGAAGCCTCATATCTTTCAAGATTTTATTCATTCAGAAACTGAAAATATGAGAAACAAAACTGAAGAGATGATTTTGCTTGTTTTAAAACTTTTATTTTAGTTTTTAACATTGACATACACAATGCGAAGAACTTTGAAATGTATGTTATGTTGGATAGTGCATTTGTATGAGTGGGACTGATCTTGTTTTTCTCACTGTATGTGTCAACTGAGAATTGTGTTTATAAATGAGGGAGAGCTTGATATGGTCTGTGGTTAGTGAACATGTGTAAAACACAGGTAACATGCACGTGAACCTGTTTCCACTATGAAGTGGTATGTATAATTCTGATAATCTATAAGCTGCAACTTAGCCATGGAAGACATGAGAGATCATGATTTGATGCTGCATGCCTTTCTAAATCAACAGCGTTTTTACTGTTAACCATTAAAGCTGTGTATTGTTTCAGGTGTTCTGGAATGCTGGCTGCCAGATGGTATCATTGAATTTCCAGACACCTGATCTGCCTATGCAGTTGAATCAAGGGAAATTTGAGTACAATGGCAACTGTGGCTACTTGCTGAAGCCAGACTTCATGAGACGGGCTGATCGTAGTTTTGATCCATTTGCAGAATCACCTGTTGACGGAGTCATTGCTGCCCAGTGTGCTGTGCAGGTTAGGTACTTTTAATTATATACCCAAATGTTTCTGAAGCTCTTTGACTGCTACTCTCAGATGTTAATATAATATGTTATTGCAAAATGAATTAATTTTTCCTATCTGCAAATGCATGATGTCATGTGCATCTTATGTGAACTTTAGTGTTTCTTATGACCATGTGTTTAATTATTAATATTAGAAATGAATCCTCCTGGATTTCTGACTAAAAGAAGAAATTTGAAAGCAGAAGTTTCAACCATTACACATACTGTAGCTGACACACACAGGCAAAATATATGAGCAGTTTAGAGCATAATGCCACAAAACAGTAATTTTGCTGCCCAAGTAGAAAGATAATCCAGTATAATGCAAAAGAACAGCAGCAGGTGTGAGAAACACAAGTACAACAAAAGTGACTATATTCTAGATTTTTGTGCCTTGCAAATAAAGAGGAGGAGGAGGAGGAGGGGGGGGGGGGCCATAAAATAATGGCAAAGGGAAACAGGCTTGTGGGTTGTTTGAAAATTCTTGGAATTGCCAAAACCCAGCAGCCATAAAAGTGCAGCAGAATAAATCCGGTGCAAAA
>Ga0123355_10002727_pt1 | contig 25022 bp, 18 predicted proteins | sample TergutEmb28metaG_3_FD_89872 | JGI IMG/M metagenome (GOLD analysis project Ga0123355, IMG submission 89872) | Embiratermes neotenicus P1 segment gut microbial communities from Petit-Saut dam, French Guiana - Emb289 P1 | ecosystem: Host-associated > Arthropoda: Insects > Digestive system > Gut ...
CCGGGTGTCTGACGAGGTGCAGACGGCATACGGCTCCATCAGAAGAAAGACGGCGCAGGGATATGGGATTACAAAGACCAAGATGGAGTATGAAGATATTGCGAAGATTGCACGAGAAAATGGTTTGTCTTTTGCTCAGGTGATGGATGAGCTTAGGGTGATGGTGCAATCTTAAACAAGATTGCACCATCACCCTAACATATAGAAGGACTGTATTGGTTTGAAATAGCTAGCCAGCTACTTCCCTGCGGCTTTTTTATCTCTGAGCGCCCGTAAGCGCTTATACACAGACGGCAAAAGTCGTGCGGCCGCTCTTTTGACCTTCACATTCGCCCAGTGATACTGACGGCGGAAAGCCCCGATGAGCGCTCTGGGATGACTGCCGGACAAAATCTGATCATCCAACTTCTTAACTTCCTGCGCAAGACGCTCACCTGAATATTTGGTATACAAACCTCGATACTGCCTCATCAGCTTCATGAAGCTATAACGGATATAGAACATATCACTCTTTTTATACCCCGGCATACGCAGTTGAACCGGGTCTTTGGGATTTACCGTAGGATCAAGAAATCCGCCCTCCTGCGCAATCTCCCGAAGCCGGGTAGAAGGGTATGGAGCAAAAAAGCTGACTACAATATTGTCCGTATGCATTCTCGCATTGAGCTTCACAGTCTCTAAAGAAAGCGCCAATGTCTCATGAGGCAAGCCAATCAGATTATATGAATTGACTATAATGCCTGCATTTTTGAGCAAATGCGACACCTCTACAATATGATCGTTTTTCATAGAACGGTGCAAGTACTTCGTCCTATACTCCTCATTGCCACATTCGACCCCAATGGTAATCAGATAACATCCTGCATCTGCAAGCTCTTTTACCATGCGCTCATTTAACAACTCAACACGCACATTACATACAAACTTCTTTTTGATTCGCGCCTTATACAACGCCGTAAACTCATAAAACCAATCTTCATACACATTTAATATGGCATCATTAAAGCTAAAACACTCAACCTTCGGATCAGTTTCTAAAACATTTTCAAGCAATTTGATGGCATTTTCAGGACTTCTAAAACGCGCATACCCCTTTTTCTCAGGATAAATATTGCGCAATTGCGCATTGGCACAATAGGTACAAGAATAAATACAACCCCTACTGACTATCACCTCGGCTGTATTTTGCAAAGTATTGCTCTTAAGATTTCTATAATCAAAAATACTTAAATCAGGAAAAGGAAGCGTATCCAGATCCTCAATAAATGGCCTGACCGGATTTTTGTGTAAAGCGCCGTGTGCATCTTTAATCCAAAAACTTTCAGTTTCAAGATTCGGTCTGCCATGTGCAGCATAATCATTTACAAAATCCAAACAGACGATTTCACCTTCACCGATGCACACAGCATCTATGCCCTGCAAGGCGATCACCTCTTCCGGTGCAAGGGACGGATGGTACATACCTGCCCAAACAAAAATATCCGGAAATGCCTCATCAAGCCACTGTGCCATCTGCTTGGCAAAACTCAATGCACTGGTTCTGATGCTCATGCCGATAATATCAGGAGCATATGCTTCAATTTTACGCAAAAACTCTGCTCTATCAGGCATATATAATTGATGATACAGAGATACATTATGCCCAGCTGCTTTTAAGACTGCGGACAGGGAGGCTAGCCCTTCACTATAGTTACCGGGCAGATTCTTTACAAATTTTGTCGCTTCGAGAAAATCTGGGTAGATAAATAAGACCTTTAAACCTTCTTGCTTCATTTTATTTTCCTTTTTTGTCTTCTTTCATATTGTCAAGCGCCTGTATGTGTTCTCGCATCTCATCCGCACTCGGATACTGACAAGATTCATCAATCTTGCGATCCGCCAAAACAAATGCAACATATCTTGTCATTTCGCGCTTTGAAATAACATTTTTATATTTCTTTTCCTTGTTTATGAGTCTATCCACGACTTGCGCTTCCGACTCGACACCTTCCAGAATTTTTTCAAAAAGCTCCTTGCAGGTCAAAAATCCCATCATCAAAAAAGGCAGTTGCTCTTTAGGGCAAACTTCCCGCATCAGCTTTTCAAGATTTTCGCGCTGCTGTGTGCCATATGGGAATGCCCATTTTTCGTATACTTCTTGCTCTTTTTTCAAAGTTTCTTTGCTCTTCCATGAAAAAAGTTGAAAATCTCCAAGTGCCATGTTGTATCCCCTTTCGAAAATGGAATATTAGTAATATATCCTCGGTAACCGGCTTCCAAGCCTACATAAGATATCGTTTGAAATCGTACCCGAAGCCACCGCAAAATCCTCACATCTAATTTCTTCGCCGCTATCTTTCCCGATCAGCGTCACAATATCTCCGGCTTTGACATCTTCCAGGTCGGTCACATCAATCATCAGCATATCCATGCAAATGCGGCCAAGTATCGGAAGCTTTTTCCCCCCAACAAGGCACATGCCATCATTACCGGACATTTGCCGCGGCACGCCATCAGCATATCCGATGCCCACAGTTGCCATTTTAATCGCTTTGGTCGTCGTATAAATCCCGCCATAACTGATGCGCTCTCCCGCACCAATCCAGCGTACTTGAGAAATAAGTGCCTTTAAAGACAGCACAGGTCTCAGATTATGCTGTATATACACATCATCATTGTTCTCCATCGCCCCATAAAGGGCAATACCCGCACGTGCATAATCATACGCTATTTCAGAAAAATTGAAAATCCCATGGCTCGCTTGAGCATGACGCTTACCCACATCATAGCCCTTGCTTCGGAGTGTTTCAATTATGGAGTTAAAGCGCTCGATCTGAAAGTTTGTAAATTTCACATCCGCTTTGTCCAAGCTATCTGACGAGGCAAGATGCGTTGCGATGCCATCAACCTTAAGATTGCTGCACGAAAACACACTTTCAATTTCTTCAAGATTCCCCGGCCGGATACCCAACCTGTGCATACCTGTATCCAAGGCAATGTGTACGCGCAACTCAAAGCCCATGTCATTGAGCTGCTGCGCATGAGCACCATCGACAACAATTTGAGAAAGCGCATATTCATATAAGAATTTTGCATCTTTAGGATGTGTATATCCCAGAACCAATATATCTACATCCGCAATGGCTTCACGCAATCGTATGCCTTCAACTATTGTCGCAACACCAAATATCGTTATACCCTCAGCGCAAAGCCGCTGTGCACATCGGATCATGCCATGTCCGTAAGCATCTGTTTTGACAACAGCCATAAGCGCACAACCAACAGGCAGATGTGAGCGTATCTCCGAAGCATTATGAGCCAGTGCATCCAAGTCAATTTCAACCCAAGCACGTCCATCATCCGATGGCTTGATTTCATTATTCATTTTCAAGACTCAACTCAATAAGCATATCCACCAGTTGCGGATATTCAATACCAATCCCTTGCATCATCTTTGGAAAGCGACTCTTCGCCGTAAAGCCCGGAATAGTATTTGCCTCATTAAAAACAATTTCATTATCTTGAGTAACAAAAACATCTATCCTGCAATAACCACGGCAACCCAACGCCTTATATATCACTTTTGCCGCATCCACAAGCCGCAGCTCCATTTCCTCGGAAACCCGCGCAGGCGTATGGATTTTTGAAGTCTTGAGCGTATATTTTTCTTCAAAAGTAAAAAATCCTTCCGAGAGCTCCACTTCATCAACACGGCCAACAATCAGCGTATGATTACCGACAACTGAACAACCAGCCTCAAATCCATCAATATTTTCTTCGATAATGACCGCATCATCAAAGAAAAACGCAAGCCTTACAGCATCAATGAGCGCAGCGGAATTTTCCACCTTGGAAATCCCAAATGAAGAACCGGCTTTAACAGGCTTCACATACACAGGAAAACCTAAATCCTGCACCGCAGCATATATTTCATCATCGGTCGGAACATATTCAAAGCATACCGATTTCGGAACCTTGATCCCCTCCATCGACACAAGCTTGTGCGCCCTGTCTTTATCCATACATAATGCCGAGGCCGCAGCTCCGGCACCGACACAGGGTATACCGGCAAGCTCACATAGACCTTGAATCGTGCCATCTTCACCAAATCTTCCGTGAAGCACCGGAAATACAACATCCACAGGCAACGCCTGTAACACGCCATCTTTAACCGTGACAAGTCCGGAACCACGCTCCGGCGAAATAAAGGCTCGGGTGAGCACTGCATCATAGCTATGCCACTTGTCCGATGGAATATCCTCCACAAGACCTGTGTACCTAAACCACGATCCCTGTCTGGTTATACCAATCAGAACTACATCATATTTTTCACGGTCAATGGCATTGATGATCGAAAAAGATGAATTGAGCGAAACTTCATACTCCGGAGAACAACCGCCAAAAATAACCGCAACAACTTTCTTGCCCATTTGTTACCCAGCTTTCATTAAAAATCTTGAATGGTATTTTAACATAAATTTGCTTAAACCGCAAATATTATCCGAACACCGGATGCCTTTAAGCGCATCGCTCGTTGCAGTTCACAGGGCATTCGGCGTAGAGATGCATAGCGGAGAAAATTAGCGAATGTAACGTGAATGCCCTATGACCCTCACAATTACCAATCTTCATCATTTAACCTTTGTTGAAGCACCTTGAGCTTATCCTTACGCTCCTCATAATCCGGCATATGTACCCGCACCTGCTCCCAAAAATCAGCAGAATGATTCATCTCCACCAGATGCGTAAGCTCATGAAGCACAATATAATCAATCACATCATCTTGCGCCATAATAAGTAGCCACGAAAAATTTATATGCCCCTTCGCCGAACAACTCCCCCACCGCGTCTTTGCACTGTTAATCCTGACCGTTGACGGCCTGAGGTTCAATAGATCAGCAAACACACGCACCCTTGCCGTAATATCACGCTTAGCCAAAAGCTTGTATATCTGTATAACCGCCTCTTTAATCTCCGGTGACGATAAATCAGGCGGTATATAAAACCCATCATCAAACCCTACCAAATCGCCATCTTTTGCAACAATCGGATATAACTCACCTCTATACAGCAAGTGATCACCATAGTGAAGCTCAAAACACTTACGCCTTTGCGTATGTTCAATCGAATAGGAAAGCTTTTGATCGATCCAATCCGTTTTGGAATGGATAAATCTCTCAATGGCCTCAATGGGCGTATGATGTGGGGCACGCACCTCTACCATGCCATCGTGAATCTGAATTGCAACGGTTTTTCTGTTCGAGCGTTTCAATGTGTATTCAAAGTCCATGCTGTAACCTCCTCATCTGATTGATTAAAATGAGGTTTGGGCTCATTTTGAGCCCAAACCTCATTTTCAATAAATACTAGTTCGAAAAATCCTCTTTGCCTACGCCACAAAACGGACAAACAAAATCATCGGGAAGATCATCCCACTTTGTGCCGGAAGCTACACCTTTGTCGGGAAGGCCTGCAGCCTCATCATATTGCCAACCGCATACATTACATGTGTACATCATAATATACCCCCTTTTTAAAATTTATTTTCAAGCAAGTGCATTGACAATGACTTACGGCGCATTAGCCAAAGCCTCAAGCGTTTCACCGGAAAGACGATAAGTTGTCCATTCACTCAGCGCTTCCGCCCCCAGAGATTCATAAAACGCTATACTGTCTTTATTCCAATCCAAACATGCCCAATCAAGCCGTCCGAATTCACATGCAACAGCCATTTTTGCAAGATACTTGAGCATCGCCTTGCCTATGCCCCGCCCCCTATATGGGAGCTGTACATACAAATCTTCCAGATACAATCCCGCTTTGCCGAGGAAGGTAGAAAAATTCGTAAAGTAAAGCGCAAAACCAACTTCCTTATCGTCAACAACCGCAAATATCACCTCAGCTGATGGGGTGTTAAACAACCAATCTTCAAGCCCTTCTTCGGTCGCCACTACGGCATCTTCCAAGTTTTCATATTTTGCAAGTTCACGGATAAATTGTAAAATAAGTGCACAGTCCTCTTTTACGGCAATCCGGAATCTCAATGATGTTGCTTTATCCATTTTCTATATCCTCTTTCACATTAACGGCTCATCTGCCTAATGATACTATACCATATACTACTGCACAATGCATGAAAATTTTTGGATTCCCCATCATTTCGCTTTGCGCTGCATTGCAGTTCACCGGGTACTCGGTTGTGCGATGCATAACTGCACTGCACTTACTCTACTGCACCACAGTCAGGACAACTATCCAACATCGCATCATAAAGCGTATGACAACGTGCACATCCCTTTCGCGTCTTGCAATCCCTATTTGCATCCGTAACTACACGCTCTATCACTCTGTTTGCAGAGACTTGCAACTCTGAATCGCCAAATCTGCCATGCTCAACTATATCCAAATTCGTTCTTTGATTCCCTCGGGTATAAAAATGATCTCGCTGATACCGCTGCCGATCAAAATAATCATCGGAGTCTCTATATCTACGCCACAAATAAATGCCCAATCCCGGAACGAGTGCCGCAAGACCAAGAACAAAAAGCCACCCATATAGCGAAACTCCATTGTCTCCGCCATTTTTAGTAAGCCTATATGCTGTTCCATACGAAAGAAGCCCTTGTATCGCAACCAAAATTAACCATAAGTAGTATAATATCATTTCCATAACCTCCCGGAAGTTATAATACCCATCTCTCCGTGGGGCTTTTAGCGCTGCTTATTCAAACCAGGGCATAACGTATTCGTAATATGCTGTACTAACTATCCAGCCAAACCGCCGCATACCAATTTTGCGGCTCATTTACATCCCTGAGTGCCTTTAACGGAAGCCCAAGCTTTTTTGCAGTCGCAAACACATCGATCCCAACACTATGAAAAGCCGGACGCGCCATTTTAACATTTCTGCACGCCTCACCTGCTCTCCCGGCACAATCGGCACAAAGCGCACAATCGGACATAGAAAACGCAAGCGCATCACCATCAAGATACGCCGTACGCTCCACTTCAAACGATGCCTTTTGTGCTATTTTTTTATCTGTTGAGTGTATGATAAGCACAGTACGATATTTTCTGAGCATTCTTTCATAATCAGCCAGTGACAGTGCCCCCGCCCTCGACGGACATGTGCAACCCTTACCCCAATCGCTGCATCCAAACATACACTTAAGCAGTGTCCGATCATCAAAAACAATATGCTCAGGCCGCACAGCAACCACATGATCCACACCAAATGACTTTGCCAGTTCAATATACTTTTCCATCGACTTTACCTCTAATTTTTAAAATTTTTCAATTTTACAGTTACAAAACTACCGAAACCATATAGGTCACAAATGTCAACGTAAACAAGCTTGCAATGGTCGTCACAAGCACGATACACGTGGCATATTTCTCATCAGAACCATTGGTGCCGGCAAGCATCGGGATCACCGCCATTGTTGGCAATCCAAACAGTATTGATGTGGCCATTGCCGTGTCTCGATCAATGCCAAATGCGGTCATCACTACAAAAATCAAAATCGGGAAAACGAGCATCTTCACAAAAATCCCTATGTAAATTTCGATTCTTTTCAAAAAACTTGAATCCGTCATTGTCGCCAACATTCCGCCAACATATACAAATGGCAAAGAAAGTCCAGCATTTGCAACAGTTTCAAAGGCATTGGTTACAATACGCGGCATTCTGACTTCGAGAAAAATCAAAATCACTGACAAAATTATGGCGATCAGAGGTGGATTTAACATTTTTTTGAATGTACTTAATGATAATTTGAACTTGTGACCGGCAGGAAAAGTCTGTGAATAACCATATGTCCAAAAACACAACAAGTCGATCACCGCAAACATGTTGACAAAAACCATTCCCCGCTGCCCGAAAATCACGAGAAGAAGCGGGATTCCGAGAAATCCAACATTGCCGAACGAAAACGCCACAGGAAATATTTTTGCCCGATCACCTTGGAGTTTCAATACTTTAGGCAAAATCCTCATTGTGTTAATCAAAAAGACATACACAATCGCAACCACACCTGTAAGAAAGAATGTGTTGATCATCTCCGCTCTGGTTGCGCCATTTACTGTGTTGATAAAGATCAGTGCCGTAACAACTATCTTGGTAAAAAATATTGATATTGCCGGAAGCACACTTTCGGGAAGAGCTCGAACCTTAAATACTATAAACCCAACGATTATAATCATCATAAAAATTACAACTTGATTAAGCACCGCATTAAAATACTCCAACCTCACCGGCCTCCTGTTTCTTTGGTCTAACAGTGCATTATTATATACCACAAAAATCGGTTGCGCAAGGCAGCAAATTCTCGGAACATTCGGAATACATTCAATTTTTAAAGTTTCAATTACATTAATAGTCGAAAGTTTTCGGGGGCAATTTCGGGGACAAATACAATATATGAAGAACTTCAGAAAATCAAAAACCCCTCACAACCGCTGTGGCTGCAAGGGATTTCAGTGGTGGACGATAACGGACTTGAACCGCTGACCTTCCGCACGTCAAGCGGAAGCTCTACCAGCTGAGCTAATCGTCCTCATTGCTCGGATATTCTACAACAAGGCTCATAAGGTTGTCAATAGAAAATTTAAGTAACACAGTGAACCGGTAACGATCATCTTCAACCTTATCTTGATCCTAAAGGCATCAGTCCCTACTCCCAAAATAATTATTCCGAAACCGCTTGGGCGAAACCCCGGTCTCTTTTTTGAATACTTTTGTGAAATAACTTTGATCTTTAAAGCCGCACTGACTGGATATATGCGCCAGACTCGCATTATCTTCCAAGAGCATCTTTTTGCTTTTCTCTACGCGCACCTTTGTAATATACGCCGTGAGACTCATCCCGATTTCTTTCTTAAAAATACTGCTGAGATATGATTTACTCAGAAATACTTCCTTGGCAAGAGAGTCGAGTGACAGCTTCTCTGAACAATTTCTTTTGATATAATTGGTCGTCTTAAATACAACATCAGAATGCTTTATCTGCGCTAAATCAAATGCCTGATTGACAAATCGGCGTACAATATCTGATATCCAGAGCGCAAGCTGATCGACATCGGAATATTGCTCAATCTGTGAAATAAAATCCTCTGACAAGCGAAAAGTATCCGCAGGATCTGCACCTGCTTCAATAGTCGCACGTGAGAGGATAACCAGAAGCTCTAAAAGCCGAGCTTTTATCGCTCTGACATCAAAATTACTATATACATGTATATGCGCAAGCACCTCATTGAGCATTTGCAATGCCGAACTCTTCTCTCCGCGCAGTGTTGCAAAATGCAATTCTTTTTCGAATTTAAGCAGCATATCGGCACTCTTTGCATCCCCATCAGCATAATGTTCTTTTGCAACATTAATTTCATAGAGCAGCTTTTCCTGATTAGATCGCGGATTATCGCGCTTTTGCTTTTCTGAGTCCGAAATCCGGGCAGTGACCGCCGATAGGATTTCTGAGATATGCCGGACTTTATTTGTAGAAAATACACTCAGCTGCGACACGGCCCATGACATATCAGGCGCCGGAATATCATAGATCACATCTTGCAAGTCGCCCATAACAATCGGTCCTACCACAATGCCGCCCGTCATCTGCCCATGATTATCCGATATCGCCGCCGAAATAAACGTCAGTCCGAGCGGACAATAGTAAATATACCTACCATTCCAGCGATAGGCTTCATTACACCCATACTGATGAGTCGTCAGACCCTTATGATTACCATGAGTACAATGGTTACAAAAATCTTTCAGGTCGTCTTTGGGTGATATATAGGCCGGCGCATTTTCCGGTATATTGACGATTCTGCATCCGATCTCAAGCAGATCTGCAAAGTGCTTACGATACTTTTCGCATTCTTCCAGTAATTCAGGTGTCATTTAGCTCTCCCCTGTTTGCGCACTGATTGTTGTGTTATCACAAGACACACTCTTTGATTATAACAGAGCTTTCAGAAAATGACAATTGCTATCTGTATTTAATTCACTTATTATTCATAATATCGCAATTAACAAATATCAAAAACCACCATCAAAACAGCCCTTACTGATATTTTCCCAAGGTTTCAAACATTACATCCATGTTTTCCTATTCTATATTTTCTCAGCAACCATTCAAATCAAATATGCACTCACATAATTTCTACTTTTCATATATATTTTTTGGATAAACCTACAAAAATGCAAAATTGCAAAAATTTATATTGATTCTCGACCGAACCAAAGATAAAATACACATCTACAAATTGGGGTTAGGGGAGTTTCTCATTTGCTTAATATTGAATTGATCGATAGGTATGAGCACTATCTTTCCAAGGTGCGCAATGCATCTGAGAACACAATTTCTGCATACAGCAGAGATATAAAGAAGTTTGCTGCTTATTTACAAACCGAGGGTAAACACCATTTCAGTGAAGTTACTGACGTTGAAATTCGTCTGTATGCTTTGCGCCTTACGGATGGTGGGTTTTCACCTGCAACAGTTTCCCGGCACATTGCATCGATAAAAACTTTTTTCTGTTACATCACAGAAGATGGATTAATCCGAAAAAATCCTGCGCATAGTATTTCAACCGTTGCGCCGCCCAAAAAGTCACCGCGCATTTTGTCAGGAGCTGAGATTGTAAGATTACTTGAACAACCGGCGTTAACAGACCCAAAAGGCTATCGCAACCGCGCAATGCTTGAGACCATGTATGCCACCGGGATCAGGGTCAGTGAGCTTATTGCGCTTGATGTCTCTGATATCAATCTTGAGCTTGGCTTGATTACCTGCCGCAACGGTAAGGTCAGAATCATTCCTATATATGATGCCGCTGTCCGAGCATTGGGAAGTTATCTGAAATTATCTCGCCCTTTACTCACAACACCGGACGAAACTGCACTATTTGTGAATAAAAGCGGCTTTAGAATGACGCGGCAAGGCTTTTGGAAGATCATTAAAAGCTATAGCGAATCAGCCCAATTCGACAGAGATATCACTCCGCAAATGCTCAGAAATTCGTTTGCGGCACATCTGATCGAAAATGGTGCTGATTTGAGGTCATTACAAAAAATGTTGGGTCATGCGGATATATCGTCAACGCAAGTGTATGCCAGAGCGGTAAGAAATCAGCTCAAGGATGTATACCAAAAGGCACATCCGAGAGCTTAGTTTCCTCGGGGTAATACTCCCTCAGTCAGCTTCGCTGACAGCTCCCTCGCGAGGGCGTCGAAGTTTGAAATATCATTATTCAACGATAAACTCCTTCATTCGCTCATAAAGTCTCGGCGTTACAATGGCCTCAATCTCAATACCTGTTTCAAGATACTGCGTATGGGTCACAGCGCCTTCACTATGGATGATTTCGAGCAGCCCGGCTTTGTCATATGGAAGATGCAGAGATATTTTCTTTTTCATAAGGGAAAGACTCTGCTCTGTTTTGTTGAGCAACGTATCCATCCCCTGTCCGGTTTTGGCTGATATCTCTACTATGTTTTCACCATGAGGTCTGACATCATCAAGGAGCACATCACACTTATTAAAAGCTTCGAGCCTCGGCGTGTCTCCTGCACCCAATTCAATGATTAAATTGTCCACAACCTCTGCTTGCTCCCGCCACTCTGGACTCGATGAATCAATCACATGAATGAGTAAATCGGCATATTTTAGTTCTTCAAGGGTTGCTTTAAATGCGTTTACCAAATGATGCGGTAATTTTCTTATGAATCCGACTGTGTCAGATATCAGCACTTCTTGTATTTCACTGACTTGGAGACGTCTTGTTGTTGTGTCCAACGTATCAAATAACCTATTTTCCGCCTGAATATCAGCGCCGGTCAATTTGTTGAGCAGTGTGGACTTTCCGGCGTTCGTATATCCTACCAAAGCAATGACAGGAATATTATTCTTCTGTCTTAACTTGCGCTGAGTATCGCGTGTACGAATGACCTCGCGCAACTCCTCTTCCAACTTTGTGATTTTACGCCGGATGTGCCGCCGATCCGTTTCAAGTTGTGTCTCACCGGGACCGCGCGTCCCAATAGGCGCACTTGTTCCGGTCTGACTGACCAGATGCTTCCACATACCGGTCAGCCGCGGCAGCAGATACTTGTATTGCGCAAGCTCCACTTGAAGTCTGCCCTCTCTGGTTCTCGCTCTACCTGCGAATATGTCCAAAATCAGCGATGAGCGATCCAATACCCGCATATCCAGCTCTTCGGTAAGCGCTCTCATCTGCGACGGAGACAGCTCATTGTCAAAAACGGCCAAAGTGCATTCTTGTTTTTTGGCAATGTCTTTTAACTCCCCTACTTTACCCTCACCAATAAAGGTGCGCGGTTCAGGTGTTTTTCGATTCTGAATGAGTCTACCCATACAAACGCCGCCTGCGGTTTCAAGCAGGGCCTCGAGTTCGTCCAGACTCTCATCCGTTGAGCGGTCTCTCGGATTCATGCTGTCGGCACAAAGGCCTGCAATTACTGCTTTTTCACGCTCTTTTGTCCTGATCATTTGTTCCAATATATATTACCTCAAATTATACTCATTGTGCTAAAAAAATAAACCCGCACTGTAAAGTGCGGGTTTAAGGGTATGCGGCCACGATGCCGCATTACCTTTGGGGTCTCAATTACTGTTTCAGGCCAAACTTCCTGTTGAACTTGTCAACACGACCGCTGGTATCTACCAACTTCTGTTTACCTGTGTAGAAAGGGTGACACTTGGAGCAGATTTCTATCCTGATATCCTTCTTTGTGCTTCCCGTTTCAATAATCTCACCGCATGCGCACTTTATCGTTGTCGGTTGATAGTTGGGATGGATTCCTTCCTTCATCATGTTCACCTCTTTCCTATTAGACTCAAAAGGGCGGCTAAGCCGCCCTTTCTGACTTGCAAAAGATATGTTAACACATACCTTATACAAATGCAAGCATTTTTTATTATCAATAACTACACAGTCTGCTTCAAGTCGTTTCTGTCTTTGCCAATGCAATGACACGCAACCCAATGGTCAGGCGCTACTTCAACCAACGGCGGTGTGCCTCTGTCACACTTTGCCGGATCGTAGTAGTTGCAACGTGGAGCAAAGCGGCACTCATCAGGTGGATCAATAGGCATAGATAACTCACCGCGAAGTGTTATACGGTCTCTATTTGCGCCAACTTCCGGTACGAGTATTGCAGACAAAAGCGCCTTTGTGTACGGATGCTTTGGATCTTCAAACAACGCATCGGCAGGAGCCTTTTCTACTTCCAGACCCAAGTACATGACGACAATGGTGTCAGAGAAGTGCTTTACGACCGCCAAGTCATGTGTAATGAAGATAAAGGTCAGACCTTTTGCTCTTTGGAGCTCTTTGAGCAGGTTGAGTATCTGTGCTTGGATGGATACGTCCAATGCGGATACCGGCTCGTCACAGATGATGAACTTTGGTTCAACAGCCAAGGCGCGGGCAATACCAATACGCTGACGACGACCGCCATCAAGCTCATGCGGATATGTATTGATCAGACGCTCGGCCAAACCAACAGTCTCCATCAGCTCAAGTACCCGGCGCTCTATATCTACCTGCCTTGCACCGGGAATTATCTTATGATAATTCAGGGGCAACGCTATGGCTTCAAATACAGTCATTCTTGGATTGAGTGATGAGAACGGATCTTGGAATATGATCTGCATGTCTTTACGCGCTTTATTCAGATCACGGCGTCCCATGGTAAAGATATCCTTACCTTCAAATAATACCTGTCCCGCTGTAGGCTCTACCAGACGAATAACCACACGCCCTGTCGTTGTCTTTCCGCAACCGGACTCTCCGACGATACCGACTGTCTCTCCGCGCTTTATATCAAATGATATATCATCTACGGCGTGCACCGTACCACCCGGAGTTTTGAAATGCTTCTTTAGATTTTTGATTTCTACTAACTTATCAGACATCTTATACGCCACCTCGCTTTAAATCTATTTCGAACTCAGGATCATCATACCGTGTGCAAAGCAGTAAGTGCGTATCACTTGCTGACCTCATCGTACAAGGCTCCTTACACGCCTCTATAGCATATCGGCAACGAGGCTCAAATGCACAGCCGGGCGGCAACTTAGTCGGATCAGGCATAAGGCCGGGGATCGGTATCAGTTCCGCAGCTTTGTCCTTAATATTAGGCAGTGAGTTAAACAGGCCTTCTGTATATGGATGCATGGGGGTGTTAAATACATCTTCCAATGTACCATATTCTACGATCCTGCCCGCATACATTACTGCAACCGCATCACATACCTTTGCCACTACGCCCAGGTCATGTGTGATCATCAACAGCGCTGTGCCGAGTTTCTTCTTCAGATCGCCCATCATGTCCAGTACTTGCGCTTGAATCGTAACATCAAGTGCAGAGGTCGGCTCGTCTGCCAACAACACCTGAGGGTTACAGGCCAGCGCTATGGCGATGACCACACGCTGCTTCATGCCGCCGGAAAACTGATGCGGATATTCTACCCAACGTATACCGGGTATACCAACAAGCTCCAGCATCTCTACAGCCTTGTCAATCGAATCTTTCATCGACAGACCTTCGTGGTATCTTATACTTTCAGCAATCTGCTCACCTACCGTCATGACGGGGTTGAGCGCAGTCATCGGATCTTGGAAAATCATAGACACATCTTTGCCGCGGATTTTTTCAAGCTGCTTTGGTGTCATGCTCAGCACATCGTTACCGCATACACTGATTGAGCCGCTTTTTATCACGCCGGGCGGTGTTTGAACCAGATTAAGTATTGCAAGCGCCGTCGATGTCTTTCCGGCTCCTGTTTCTCCGACCAAACCGAGTGTTTGACCTTTTTTGAGGCTGAATGAAACACCATTTACAGCCTCGACTGTCTCATCCTCAAGGACATAATGAACTACCAGATCCTGTACATCGAGGACTGTTTCGTTGTTATTTTTGTCTGTCACATTAGCTTCTTTATTCACTAACTTCACTCCCCTATTCTCTTCTTATTTTGCTACGCCGGAAATTTCCCCCCTGCGTCATACAACTCGTATTCGCAACACGAGATTTTACCTCTTTTTGAGCTTCGGGTCAAGTGCATCACGAAGACCATCGCCAAGCAAGTTAAAAGCAAGGACAGTAAACATGATAAACAAGCCCGGGAATGTCATCAGATATGTCGCAACATGAGCGAAATCTCTATTGACTGAAATGATTGCGCCCCATTCCGGAGCCGGCACCGGTATGCCAAATCCGAGGAATGACAATGACGCTGCAACAATAATATTCATACCTAAATTGACCGAAGCCGCAACGATAAGCGGAGCCAGACTATTGGGCAACACCTGTGCAAAAATAATACGTACATTCGATAACCCAACGGCTTTGGCCGCCTCAACGAATTCCTGATTTCTGACTGTCAGAATCGCTGCTCTGGTGATACGAATATAGATAGGTATGGCTGCCACACCAACTGCAATGATCAGATTCGGAAGACTTTGACCAAGCACCGTAACAATAACCATTCCTAAAAGGATGCCGGGAATAGATGCCAGAATGTCTGAAAAACGCATGATGAGTTCGTCCGCAGCACCACCATAGAATCCGGCAAATGCGCCAAGAGAGATGCCGAACAATGCAGCAAGTCCGGCAGCGCCGAATCCAATCGACAGTGAGTATCTTGCGCCGTAAATAACACGCAAGAATGCATTACGTGCATTGTTGTCCGTACCGAACGGATATTCCCATGAAGGCGGCAATAATCTGTAAGTACGCAAAGGACCTATACTCTGAGTCACCTGTTCCCATGAGATAAACAATGATCCCAAGAAAATTAAGATCAGCGCTCCGAATATACACATACCCGCCATGGCACCTTTGTTTTTGCTCATGTGGTGTAAGATTTCTTTTAATTGGCTATTTTTCTTATATTCTTTTGAAATCGAAATAAGCTCTGCATCGCTCTTATCCGTAGATGCCTTAAGTGAAGAACTCGCCACAAAATGAGGTCTTGTCACAAACTTACCGGTTCCTTGTGGGATGGATTTCGTTTCGGTGCGTGCCGCAACAACTTTTGGCAAATCGTTAGCCGAAGTTTCTTCTTGAGCCGGTGTCCCCGCTTCCGGTGCGAAAGATATCTCCGCAGCCACGACAGGAGCTTGATTGCCTTCGGCAGAATCAAGTGCGCCATTTGACCCACTTTCCGTCTCTTTGCTTGCGCTATATTTCTTTTTCCTTTTACCGCTGACGTATTGCGCCTTGATTCTCGGATCAATAAATGCATAAAGCACATCAACTATAAGGTGGATAAGAACGTACAGCACCGTTGTCATAACAACAACACCGGTGGTAGTTGTAACGTCACGTGCCGCAACCGCCTCAGCAGCCAAGCGTCCGATACCCGGCCATGTGAATACGGATTCAACAACAACCGCACCCGCAAGTTGCATACCCAATGATGTACCCAATGCTGTAATAATCGGAATCCAAGCATTACCCAATGCATGTCTTCTGATAACACTTCTTTCGGGAACACCTTTAGCTCTTGCTGTACGCAAATAGTCGGATTTTAAGACCTCAAGCATACTGGAACGTGTCTGCCTTGCAGCCGATGCCATAAGTGTCAAGCTGCTACATACCGCCGGTAGTATGATGCTGCGCCATCCTTCTCTAAAATGCCCGGCAGGAAACCAGCCGAGATTCGAAGAAAACCAGACCAATAATAAAATTCCAATCCAGAATACCGGCATCGACATACCTACCAACGTAAAGCCTGTGGTCAGGTTGTCAACAATTTTACCCGCTTTCCTTGCTGCGATAATGCCCATAGGAATTGCAAATGCCATGCCGAAAATGAGCGCAGTAAACGAAAGTATCAGTGTATTCGGAAGTCTCGATATAAACAAATCCCAAACACTGAGCCTCGTAAAGTCGGATAAACCCAAATCCCCTTGGAAGAGATTGATCATATACAGTCCATATCTGTAAAATACTGATCTGTCAAGATTAAAATACTCACGCAGCGCTTGAATATCTGCCTCAGTCATCTCATCGGTGTAAAAGAAGTCCGTGATATCGCCCGGAGTCAGCTCCATCAGCATGAACACTATAAACGAAACCACTATAATAACCGGTATAAGCAATAAGAGGCGCTTTAATATATAGCGAACCAATTTCTCATCTCCTTGTCCTTGCTCGACTTATGCGGCGTAGGGTCAAAAGACCCCGCCGCATAAGTCAGAATTCCTTCAATTTCGGTTAGTCGATACTAGGCATCTAAATCCCAGAAGAGGCCTCTCATGTCTGTGTGCATATGGTCAGCCGGAAGTGTAAATCCACCAACGCCATTAGCAAAAACAATCGCGTTTACACGCCAGAACATATTAAAGTGTGGTCTTTCGTAGGCAACGATCTCTTGAATACGATAATACATATCCCTACGTGTGCTCATGTCTGTTTCTATTCTGACTGCATCCAGAAGTTCTGTTACTACCGGATTGTTGAAAGTAGTCCTGTTTTGTCCGAGGCCGGGATAGAATGCTGCGCGAACCGAACCCGGATTCATGGTGATCACGGTGTTAAAGAACACCATTTGCTTATCTTCATTACCATATCTCATCAATGCGCCCAATGTTGCAGAGTCCATGCTGTTGACATTGATGTCTATGCCAATCTCAGCAAGTTGCGTTTGAACTTGTTCTGCAGCTCTGATGTTTGTTACGATCGCAGCAGCGAGTTCAATAGTTTCGCCGTTGTAACTTGATTGTGCAAGATATTCTCTTGCACGGTCAAGATCACGCTCGACCATAGGAATGTTGTCATTTCTGAACGGAGTTTCAAAGCCCCAGAATGTTCCGCTGATATATTCGCCCCATGCCCAATCACCTGCGGCTGCAACAGCAACGTCATCCAGATCTAATGCATGAATGACCGCTTGACGGAAATACCAGTCGCCTGTAATCGGGTGAATCATGCTAAAGGATAGGTTCTGTGGATTGTTCATGATGAGCGGACGGTAGTCAAAATCAGGACTGTTTTGGAACCAGGCCACGTCTTCAGCACCTGTGCCAAAGCTTAGCTGGCTTTCGAGGTTTTCAAGCATAATTCTGCGCGCTGCAACTTCCGGTACAAAACGCAATGTGATTTGTTCAGTTGGGACAAATCTTCTGCCGCCATTTACATCGCTATCCCACCATGCATCGTTTCTGGCAAGAACAACATAGTCACTGGATACAAAATCTGCCACGCGAAATGCGCCTGTTCCAATCCGAGCACCTGTATCAGGGTCGGCTTCAACAGCGCTTTGACTCAGGATTCCGGTTGATGGGAATGCAAGATGGAACCAGAAGTCAACATTGACACTGTCAAGAACAAGTTCGATTTCCGTATCGCTGATTACGTTGACTGTCTCAACGGGAAGCCATTGGTCACGCGCTTGTGAGCCCATGCCGTCACGTGAAGCTTCGATTGTCCAGCGGACATCATTTGCAGTCATACGGTCACCATTGTGGAATACTACATCATCACGAAGGGTGAGTCTGAATGTTTGATAGTCCTCAGTAGACCATTCGGTTGCAAGACCAGGGAAGAAAGTGCCTTCAGTGTCCACATTGAGCAGTCTGTCATAAATCATGACAAATACCCAGTTGGTTGATGCTTGGTTTGCAGCAGGGTTAAACGGATCAATGACTGCGATATTGTTGTTATCTACAATAACGTCAATAGCGCGTGCAAAGTTGGCTTCTGCAGGAGCTTCAGGTATCTCAGGCGGAGGTACTGCTGTGCCGCCCGGAGGGGGTGGTTGTGTGCCGCCGGAAGCCGGTGGTTGTTGACCGCCAGTAGCCGGTGTTGTGTCTGACGGACCGCATGCCGCTACAAGCGCTACGACCATGAGCACACTGAGAATAAGTGCCACTAGCTTTGAGTTTCTCTTCATTTTTTTCTCCTCAATTCGATATAATTTTCACAGACCATCCACAGTATTACCACAGATTTGTCTGTTACGTGACAGTTGATTTATTGCTCAAGCGCTTTGAACTCAATAGTATAATCCTTGCAGATTTGATATGCTTAAGACCAAACTTTCAGACAAAATCACTCAAACATAATCACTTTGTCACATTTTTGTAATATAATATTGTAAAAACAAACTCAAGTCAAGCACTATAATTTGAATATGCCATATGATTTCCCTTATTCGTCGAGTATTATGAGCAACACATAGATTCATTGTCAATTCCTCCAATTTGATATGGAGGTCTTTAAGCCATTCGGAAGCTTCTCAGAGCGCTCAGTGCCGCATTTTACTTATTAAATTTAGGGTCAGCGCATCTCTAACATCGCCAAGCAAATTGAATACTTACGCATTAAGAACATGCCGGGCTACAGCTTACGCAATGTAAACTGCAACCCGGCATTTCTTATTGTTTATATTTTTGCTTTTTATGCTGCCGCATCGTCTTGTGCATCATCGTCATCTTGATCATACTCACCTGTTTCCAATGGCATGATATCATCCGGGCGTGAATCCGGGCGTTCAAGCAGTGCCCAATCACGTCCTTGTTCTATCAGCTCTACCCAAATTTGATGAATACCATCTTCATGCATGATGTAATAGTATGAGTTGGTCGCACCTTGGATGTACAGATAGTACCATGCATTCGGGTTGGCATTATCTAACCATGTGTTCATACCTGGGAGTAGGTCTTCTGCGCTATATGGCAGTCTGCCAAAGGCACGGCTGATGATTGCCGCCGCTTCCGCTCTCGTGATCGTGTCGTTGGGTCTGAATGCTCCGCCCAGACCATCGTCTCCGATTACCCAACCACTCAGCGCTGCTGCATTGATATAGCCCTGCGCCCAATGCTCAGCGATGTCATTAAACTGAACCGGCCACTCCACTTGAGCTGCACCCATGTATCTGACGATTGTCGCTGCAAGTTCCGCTCTGGTTATACCGCGATCCGGCATGAATGTGCCGTCCGGCATACCGACAAAGATACCTGCATTCACAGTCGTAGATACTGCATTGTTATGCCAGTTGGTTGATATCACATCTGTAAATGGATTGGTCTGCATCCAGTAGCCTGCGCGGTCTTCGTCCGGCATCAGTCTGAATATCATCGTAGCGATTTGCGCTCTGGTCACTTCCGCTCTTGGGCGTACTGTGCCATCGGCAAAACCTATCATGAATGCATGATTTGCACCATCCCACTCTGCAAGCGGTATTTCAGGTTCGGGAATCACAACCGGTGGTGGAGTCCACGGACCACCAGTGCCCCCAGGAGGAGGTGGTGGTGGTGGCGCTGCCTGCCATCTGGCAAACAATGTATGATCTGTTGCTGTTGTTACTTCGGTCGTTGCGGTTATTTCGTAACCGCCTACTACAGCAGTCCACCAACCTTGGAAAGTATGATTGGCTCTGGTCGGTTGTGTCAGTGCAGCAAGTGCATCGGCATAGGTATCACCAAATCTGACCATCTGCACCTGATTTGTGTCCGGTAGTCCGCCATTAGAGTCAAAGGTCACCATGATATTGCGATACAGTGTCAGCGTGATGATAGCAATACCGTCAATATAGTCCTCAGCTGCAACAGTATTCATCGCAGTCCAGAATCCCGCAGAAGTTGCCATCGCAACACCCGGCAGAGCATCAGCGCCTAAGTGCGCCCAGACTTGACCTTGTCTGTATAGCGTATTTGCATTGAATGTGACATCAATATCATCACGATCAACAGGACCGCCTACAACACCGACAACCAGCATATACGCGTAGTCGCCGTATGGATCATCTTCCAGATGGAAGTTGACCTCAGTTGCCTGACTCTCAACCACCATGTGCGGGCTGGAAAGTGCGGTTTTGTAACCAATCATTCTGACAATGACTGCATACTCACCCACCGGCAGATCATCAAATCTGTAATTGCCATCTGCATCTGTAAGCGTACGTCTGGATGTACCGTCAGCAGCAACTACAACCACCGTAGCTCCGGCAACCGGCTCAATCTCAGGGGATGAGAAAGCGTAGGGCATTTCGTATTCATATTCGTATGTGTACGCATATTCATATGTATAGTCATATTCATAAACATACTCATACACATACTCGTATGTATATGTGTATTCGTACTCTGTACCGTAGTAGTCTGTGCGTGTCTCCGTACCTGTTCCGGTGCGCATCTCAGTGCGCATTTCGGTACGCGGTTCCGTACGCATCTGCGTGCGTGTCTGTGTACCTATGCGTATCTCTGCACCGAAATGTGTATTGGTAACATACGCTGTCACACGACCAAAGATATCACCCAACCCGGCTGAGCGCCACTGAGCATACAGCGTATGGTCTGCCGTTGCAGTCACAAGGCTCGTTGCGATGACTTCAACACCATCTGTTGCTTGAGTGAACCAGCCTTGGAAGACATAACCGTCTCTGACCGGTGCGGTAATTTGTGCAAACGCTGCGGCATAAGTCGCACCATGTGATACATTAGTGACTGTTTGAGTTGCAGGTGTTCCGCCCGCAGCATCAAAGGTGACCGTCATTGAATCAACTGATGTCAACGTCAGCGCAACAAAGGCCACATTGTATTCATCATAAACGATCAAGCCGCTGTCACTTTCGAACCCAATAGCACTTGCTGTTACCATTCCGGATTGTGCCGCAGAAGTTTCAATCGTCCAGACATTATCGCGATTGATGTAGCCACTGATTACTTGATCACCAATGGTTATTGCAAAATCGGGGGCAGCTATCGCTTCCGGCGGCGTTACAGCAATAATCAATGTGTAGAAATTGCCTGCTCGTGAAAGCTCAATGTTTGCTTCGTATTGCGCCTGATCTGCAACGGCAACCGGGGTGTTTACATAGTGTGCCAGCCGGAATCCGCCCGGAGCGGTAGCAAATACGGCAGTATATGTACCCACCGGTACGATCATACTGTAACGTCCGTTTGCTCCGGTAATTGCTGAGTGGAGGTTATTGTGCGCATCGATAACACGCACAGTAGCGCCGGAAATCGGTGTTTGGCTACCTGCAACCATCTCGTAAATCAAACCGTGGATACGACCATAACCCGGAGGAATTGTAATGGACTCTAAGGTGACATTCAATGTGCGATGGTTATTCACATATTGACCGACTGCAACTACGGCTGTTGCAAAGTCAGTAGCACTTACGGTTACATTGCCGGTGAGTGCAGTAGCGGTTTCCACCACCCACATATTGCCGCTTCGATTCCAATCAGTAGACTGTACCGATGGGTGTGTCACACTTGCGGTGGCTAGAGCAGCCTCCGGACCAACGATCACCATCAGTTCGTACGGCTGCGGTGCACCATCAAGATATGTGAGCACCACATCTGCTACATGTTGACCTTGATCTACTACTGTGATCGGATTCGCTGTCGCATAGTTTCCGTAGAAACCATCAGCATTGGCTCGTACACTGTACCGGCCTACCGGCACAATGATGCTGTAGAATCCGCCCACAATGGTGTCCACTATTTGGCTTGTGCCATCCGGGAAGCCAACAGTCACTGTTGCTCCGACAATACCGAGACCTGTGTCTAAGGCTGTTACTTGACCATGGATACGGCCATAGCCCGGAGGAATTGTTATGGATTGCAATGTAACATTCAAGGTGCGATGGTTATTTACATACTGACCAACCGGAACTACTGCTGTTGCAAAATTGGCAGCACTTACAGTTACGTTACCGGTAAGCGCTGTAGGTGTTTCGGCCACCCACATATTGCCGTTTCTTGTCCAATCAGTAGACTGTACCGATGGGTGTGTCACACTTGCAGTGGCCAGAGCAGCCTGTGGACCAACGATCACCATCAGTTCATACGGCTGCGGCTCGCCGTCACCCAGACGTGTGAGCACTACATCAGCAACATGTTGACCTTGATCTACTACTGCGATTGGATTCGCTATCGAGAAGTTATAACGGAAACCGTTAGCTCTTGCCGCAACATTGTATTGACCAACCGGCACGTTGATGGTGTAGAAACCATCGGCTGTGGTTACTACTATTTGGCTTGTGCCATCCGGGAAACCAACAGTTACTGTTGCTCCGGCAATACCGAGACCGGTATCTAAGGCCGTTACTTGACCATGAATACGTCCGTAACCCGGTGGAATTATAACTGATTGCAATGTAACATTTAAGGTGCGATGGTTATTTACATATTGGCCAACCGGAACTACTGCTGTTGCAAAGTTGGCAGCACTTACGGTTACGTTACCGGTGAGCGCCGTAGGTGTTTCGACCACCCACATATTGCCGCTTCGATTCCAATCTGTAGCAGAAACTGACGGATGCGTCACACTTGCGGTGGCCAGAGCAGCTTCAGGACCGACAATCACCATAAGATCAAACGGCTGTGGCTCACCATCACCAAGACGTGTCAGCACTACATTTGCAACAGGCTGGCCTTGGTTTACTACTGCGATTGGATTCGCTGTCGAGAAGTTATAGCGGAAGCCGGTAGCTCTAGCCATGACATTGTACTGACCAACCGGCACGGTGATGCTGTAGAAGCCATCGGCCATTGTGTACACTGTTTGGCTGCTGCCATCCGGGAATCCTACAATCACTGTTGCTCCGACAATACCGAGACCGGTATCTAATGCCGTTACCTGACCATGGATGCGCCCATAGCCCTGAGGAATTATAACTGATTGTAATGTAACATTCAGGGTGCGGCGGTTGCTGACATACGAGCCGACCGGAACAATTGCATTTGCAAAGTCATCGGCGCTTACTGTCACGTTGCCGGTGAGTGCCGCAGGTGTTTCTACCACCCACATATTGCCGCTTCTTGTCCAATCCGTAGCCTGTACGGACGGATGGCTCACATTTGCGGTGGCCAGAGCAGCCTGCGGGCCAACAATCACCATGAGTTCATATGGTTGCGGGTCACCGTCATTTATACGTGTGAGCACTACATTCGCAGCATGTTGACCTTGATCTACTACTGTGATCGGATTCGCTGTCGAGAAGTTACCATAGAATCTGTCAGCATTGGCTCGTACATTGTACTGACCTGCCGGTACATTGATGCTATAGAAGCCATCGGCAGCAGTTATCACTGTTTGGCTACTGCCATTCGGGAAGCCCACAGTCACTGTCGCTCCGGCAATACCTAATCCGGTATCTAAGGCCGTCACTTGACCATGAATCCGACCATAACCCGCCGGAATTGTAATGGATTGCAATGTAACATTCAAAGTACGTTGGTTGTTTACATATTGACCGACCGGAACTGTTGCAGTTGCAAAGTTAGCGGCACTTACTGTCACGTTGCCGGTAAGCGCTGCCGGTGTTTCTACCACCCACATATTGCCGCTTCGTGTCCAATCCGCAGCAGAAACTGACGGATGCGTTACACTTGCAGTGGCAAGTGCAGCTTCCGGACCAACAATCACCATCAGTTCATATGGTTGCGGGTCACCGTCATTTATACGTGTCAGCACTACATTTGCAGTATGCTGACCTTGGTCTGTTACTGTGATCGGGTTCGCTGTTGAGAAGTTGCCATAGAATCTGTTGGCATTGGCTCTTACATTATACTGACCTGCCGGTACATTGATGCTGTAAAAACCATCGGCAGTCGTTACCACGGTCTGGCTGCTGCCATTCGGGAAGCCCACGGTCACTGTCGCTCCGACTATACCCAGACCGGTATCTAAGGCCGTTACTTGACCATGAATCCGACCATAACCCACCGGAATTGTAATGAGCTCTAGTGTAACGTTCAACACACGTCTATTATTTTCATATTGGCCTACCGGAACCACCGCAGTAGTAAAGCCGGTAGCACTTACTGTTACATTGCCGGTCAGCGCTGTGGTGGTCTCCACAGTCCATATATTACCGCTTCGATTCCAATCGGTAGCCTGTACGGACGGATGTGTCACGCTTGCAGTGGCTAGAGCCGCTGCAGGCCCAACGATCACTGTAAGTTCAAATGGTTGAGAAACGCCATCACCAAGACGCGTGAGCACCACATCCGCAGCATGTTGACCTTGATTTGCTACTGTGATCGGATTGGCTGTC
>Ga0123355_10002728_pt1 | contig 25019 bp, 16 predicted proteins | sample TergutEmb28metaG_3_FD_89872 | JGI IMG/M metagenome (GOLD analysis project Ga0123355, IMG submission 89872) | Embiratermes neotenicus P1 segment gut microbial communities from Petit-Saut dam, French Guiana - Emb289 P1 | ecosystem: Host-associated > Arthropoda: Insects > Digestive system > Gut ...
ATTCGCATGTTCTGTATGGGTCTTTTTCATCTCCCGGTGATAGTAAGTAACCTTTTGCTCCTGTTAAACTCCATCTGAATATTTCTACGATAGACGCATCAAAGGTATAGGCGGTTTTTTGTAGTACTGTACTGTTATGATCAATTGGGTAGTTTTCTTGTAAGTACGTTATCAAGTTAACTGTTCCTTTGTGCTGACACATAACACCTTTGGGCTCGCCTGTTGTTCCAGATGTATAGATTAGGTAGAAATCGTCTTCTGGGGTATTTACTACCTCTAAGTTAGATTCATCACCTTTATATACTGAACTGTCTGCCAAGTTGATGACCGGGATATCTAAGTCGTACTTCTCCACATCTACTCCATACACCAATATAGCTTTTGCCGCACAGTCACTCAACATGTAGCTCAACCGCTCTTTTGGACAAGCTGTATCTATTGGTACATATGCTCCACCTGATTTGATGATTCCATATATACCTACCACCAGCTCCATGCTTCGCTCGGCCATCAAAGCCACATAGTCGCCCGGCTTTACTCCCTTTTCTCTTAACTGTCTGGCAAGCACATTTGCTTTGGCATTTAGCTCACCATAACTCATCTGTTGACCTTCAAAGGTCATTGCTATATTATTCGGAGCTTTCCTTACCTGCTCCTCAAACAGCTCTATTACTGTTTTTTCCGATGGATATGCCATCTCTGTTGCATTAAAGTCCCTTAAAACTTGATGTCGCTCTGATTCCTCAACGATTTCTATCTCACTGATTTTTTGATGCAAAAAACTGCTCTGTTCATCAACAAGTTTATCTAAAAGCAAATAATAACGTGTGATAAATTCTTCAACAAATGCCTCATCTAGAGCATTTTTTCGATAATTAATACCACCTATAATTTCTTCACCTGATTTAATCAATTCAAAATCCATTGCGGCTCTACTAAATCCATTGTCAATCTCATGTGAGTGAATTTCCAAGCCCTCAATGGTAATATTACTTTCAGGAGTTTCTTTATAGTTAAATAGCAATTGATAAATTGGGCTGTCTCCTCGCTGGAGATAAGCATCTTTCTTTTCGTAATTTCCTAAGAAATCCTTATAAGAATCCCTCATAAAATCAACGAAAGTTAATTTATCATCAATCACTGTTCTAACAGGAAGTATATCAACAAAGCAGCCAACCATTGGCTGCACTTCGGCCAAATCTCGCCCAGCAGTAATAACCCCTGTCATGAAATCTTTTTGCATTGAGTATTTGTAAATAAGTAACTTTAATGCTGCAAAATAGATGCTAAAAACAGTGATTTTCTCATTTTGAGCAATATGCTGAATTCTCTTCACTACATCAGCATTGATATGCATATCTTTTCTTAGTGCTATCTCATCAAAGTGGGTTAAGTCCTGCTCTTTTTTTAATATATCTAGCGAAAAGTCAGCACCATCTAGCTGCTCATTCCAATATTTTTTAGCTAATTCTGCATTTAGGGATTCAACTTCCTTATTGCGTTCCCACCATGCAAAGTCTTTAAATTGGATAGGTAATGCTTGTTTTTTATTCTCTATGTTTTTGTATTTATTATAGCAATATTCAAGAGTCTCGCCTAAAACGACACTGATACTCATGCCATCGCCTACAAGATGGTGCATAACAAGAATAACAGTCCAATCTTCCGGTGCTGTGCGGATAAGTGCAGCTCGAATGAGCGTATCTTTTTCTAAATCAAAAGGCTTTCCTGCCAGCTGATTCATCATTTCTTCAACGATTATATCTCGATCACGAAGTTCATGCGAAAAGTCATGCAACTCTGGCTCAAATATCATTCCTTCGTCTATTTCAGCATAAATCTGGCCGGCATCTTGTTTAAAATGCATCTTTAAGATTTCATGCCTGTTAAACGTTTCCTTAAGTGCCTCTATGAACCATTGCATATGAGCATTGCCCTGTATTCTGGCAATTCCGATCATATTATAAATCGTTGCATCAGGGCTAATATTATTTGCAATCCAGATTTTTTCTTGTGCAAAAGTAAGGGGGTAACGATTGTTTTCCAATTTAATGGGTTGAATCTTGGGTCCCCCTTGCGTTTGTTCAAGTCGCTTCTCTCGCAATAATTTTTCTAATATGGCTTTTTTTTCAGGCGATAATCGACTAAGCTTATCGTCTATTGTACTCATATTTTTTGTACCTCTTTCGCTTTGATGATATAACCGTTTAAACAACCTTATCCTTATTTTCTAACATCTCCATCATTTCTTCATCTGAGATGTTCTCTAGTTGAGCAAGCAATGTATCCAGCTCTTCTTCTGAAGTTTCTTTAATTAGATCTTCCATTGTATTTAATTCCAATAAGGTATCCAATTGATCTGCGATTTTTTCAATCTGCTGTCCCAAGGTTTGGCTATTTAAAAGATCAATGACAGTAAGGTTAGCACCAAGTCTTAATTCTATTTTATTTCTTAGCTCAGTAGCCACCATAGAGTCAAGGCCCAGCTCAGTCAAGGTTTTTTCCATCTCAATATCTTCTTGCTTCATATGTAAGGCTTTAGCCACAATGTTAGTCATTTGTTCTTCTAATAATTGAACTCTTGCTTCTTTTTCAGCAGCCACATAAGCTTCTTGAAATTCCTTAAGGATTTCTGTATCTGATTTTAATTCGGTTTCCCCATCGGCCAAACCTTTTTCCAGCCATTCATTTAGGTATGGGGTTCTACTTTTAGCACTAGCTTCTTTAAATGCTTGCCAATCAGCTTCTAAAACAGCCGTATATGGGATGTTTTGATAAATAAGTCGTTCCAGTACTTGCATCCCTCTATCTGCAGTTATTGGCTCTAATCCTTTATTTCGGTAAACATTCATTAAGTTTAGATCCTTAATCATACCCACAGCCCAAGGGCCCCATCCAATACTCAAACCAGCTAAGCCTTTCTTTCTTCTGTACGCAATAAGTCCATCTAAAAATGCATTTGCTGCTGCATAATTCGCTTGTCCAGCTGCTGTAATTGTAGCTGCAACAGAAGAAAAAATCACAAAGAAATCTAGAGGCTGCTTCTCAAAGTATTGATGTAACAACCAATTAGACACCACTTTAGTTTCATAAACTTCATCAAAAACTTCCCTGGACATTTGTGAAATGAGCATGTCATTTACAATTCCTAAGGCACTAATAACACCTTTAATTTCTTTCATCTTTTCAGAATTATCGGTAAAATATTGTTTAACAGCACTTTCATCTGCAAAATCCAGTGCATCAACTATTACCGTAGCCCCTTTATTTTCAAGGCTTTGAATAAATCCGATTCGTTCTTTCACTTTATCGTCAAGATCAGCATTCTGCCAGTCTGAGCGTGCTGGTAAGCTAACTCTCCCTAGTAAAATTAATTTCTTCGCACCTTTTTCTACCAACCAATTCGCTACCAACTTCCCTAAAGCACCAAATGCTCCTGTAATCATATAGCTTCCCTCTTCACTCATATGAACAGGCAATGGCTTAGTTAAATTTGCTGTATTCTTAAGCCTGGCACCATATCGACACCCGGAACGGTAGGTAATCTGATCTTCTTCATCACCATATAAGGTTTGTTTAGCTAATTGATGCAAACTTTCTGCTACTGCTTTTGGATCCAGGTCAACAATTCCACCCCATAAGCTGATGTACTCCTGATTCCCAATTAATCTACCTGTCCCCCAAATAGCATTTTGCATCATTTCAGGTTCTTCCCCAGGTAAAATAGCTTGTGCTCCTTTTGTAACGATCCAGATTTTAGGTGTCTCTTCACTAGCAGCTACAGCCTTTAGCAGACTCATCACTGTATAAACCCCAATGTTACCTGATAATGAAATATTTTCGTTACTGATTTCACTATTTTTTGGCAAATCAAGGTTCCAGAAATGCAGAATCCCTTTGATCTGAACTCCTTTTTTTACTGTGTTATATAGTGTTAGCATATCATCGTCATTATTTAACCTAACAGTAGCTTTTTGCTGCTTGATATCAATTGATAACTCGTCTCCTAAGGATACATAGAAACTTGATTCACCCAGCTGACCTAAGATATTTGCATATTGTGCTCCTATGCCATTTTCATCACCTAAGATGAGCCAACTTCCTGGTTTTGCTTCTCTTTCATCTGCTTCAATATTCTCAAGCTCTAGCCACTCTAGATCATAAAGCCAAGTATCCAGTACTTTTAATGGCACAAGTTGTTTCGTATTTTCCAGCGTTTGTACCTTAAATCCTTTGATAGTTGCAATAAGTCCACCATCTTGGTTATATAGATAGATATCATTTCTTGTATAGGCATCGGTTCTTTCTATTCTTTGGCAATCTACCCACATTTCCTCTGTCAATGGACTGTGCAATAAAAATTCATCAACACCAACCGGCAGCCTAATATCAAATCCAGTTTCACCGCTTGCTGCTGTTGCTGCAAATTCTAAAGCAATGGTTCCTTGAAAGCAAGCATCTAAAATTCCCGGGTAGATTTCATATTCATTCGCTTGGTCCACTTGTGGCATCACTAATTTAGAGACTGCCCCATTTTCTCCAATCCAAATATTTTCAATGGCTGCAAATGTATTAGTATAACTAAAACCTGCACCTGTAAATTTTTCGTAAATGGCTTCTTTGGTAAATTCAGTGACCTTACCCGTGGTTTTCTCTTTTAATACTCCTAAATCAATGTATTTTTGAGCACCAAAGTTTTGCATTTGCTTAAAAGCACCTTTAGAAACCAATTCAGGATTGTCGGCATTGGAAACATTGTAAATCGCAAATGTTGCACAATCTTCATCAAGAGAAATCTGCAGCTTCGTCGATTTGTTTCCTTGAATAAAGACAGCCCTGATAAATTCCACGTGATCTATGGTATAGAATCCTTTTCCATAATGTTCATTTGCCATCTGCAGAGCCATTTCCATATAACCTGCAGCCGGAAACAACGGATTCCCGCCAATACAATGATCCTCTATAAATGGTACAAGCTCTTTTTTCAGCTCCACTTCCCAAGTAGGTTGAGCAGTCAATAGTTTTTTCCCAAGCAAAATACGATCGTATAAGCCTAATCTTCTAATCGCATTCGAAGATGATTCCATCCAGTAAACTTCTCGTTGCCATGCATAATGAGGCAATTTAATGAAGTTCCCTGTCTCTGGATAAATCGTTGTCAAATCACTTAAAATACCTTCTGTGTATAAGCATGCTAAAGAATTATAGAATGTAGCTTGTTCAGCTTGCTTACGATTTAAAGAACTGATAAAGGTTCCATTTATTTTCCTTTCAGCACACATTTCTTTCAAATAGTACGTTAATGCCGGATGAGGACCGATTTCCAAAAATTTCGTATAACCAGCATCAAGGATTGCTGTTACTGCATCTGCAAAGTAAACTGCATAGCGAACATTGTTCCATAAATAACTGCTATCCATTTGTTCTGTCACACATTTTCCTATGGTCGTTGAATAAAGTGTTGTTGTAGGTTGGTTGAATGTGACATCTGCAATACCTGCCATGAAATCATCTTTAATTTCCTCCATATAGCGGCTGTGGAAAGGTACTGTTACATCCAGGAATTTATTAAAGATACCTTGCTCAGTTAAATATTCTCCGAATTTTGCTAATTCCGCTTCTTCACCTGCAACGGTAACACCTGAATGACTGTTAATAGCAACAATATCAAGTCCTTCATAGTTAGCAATAAGCTGTTCTGATGCTTCCCTTGACATGCTAACAGCCATCATCTTCCCTTTACCTGTCAATCTTTGCTGCAGGCTGCTTCGATTATAGATGACTTTAACCGCATCTTCAAAGCTGAAAACACCGGCATTGTAAAACGCCGCCACTTCACCGGCACTATGGCCTATAATTACATCTGCTTTGATTCCTTTTGATTCCCATAGTTTAATTAAACCATATTGAACCGCAAAGTTCGCTGGTTGAGCAAGCTTTGTCTGGCTCATTTCAGAAGTTTCCTCATCTGCACCCATTGCTTCAAGCAAGGACCAATCAACATACTTAGAAAATTCCTTATCACATTCTTTGACAGCATCCATAAAAATCGGCTCTGTCTCCATCAATTCACGACCCATTTTCCACCACTGAGGCCCCATACCGGTAAAAACAAAGACTAAACCATCACTATTGTCTCTTTGCCTTCCCTCGGCAACTCCCAATGTTGGATTCCCCTGGATATAATCAGCTAAGTTTTCTTTTAACTCAGCAATATTTTTAGCCACAATCCCTAGACGATATGGATGCTGATCACGTCTTAGTGACATGCTGTAACCTAAGTCATACAAATTTTCAACCTTATCCTGCTCAAGAAACTCATGGTATCTTTCGGCCATCCCTTTTAACCCAGCTTCTGACCTTGCTGAAATAGGGAAAATACGCACTAATTCATCTTTTGGCGAAGAGAAAACCTGTACTTCTGGCCCTTCAGCTAAAATAGCGTGAGAATTTGTTCCCCCAAAACCAAAGCTGTTTACTGCAGCCATGGCAACGCCTTCATGTTCCGGATAATCCATCAACTCTAATGGTACTTTTAGATTTAATGCTTCCAAGTCAATCTTCGGGTTGACGTTTTTCAAATGTAAATGTGGTGGAATTAATTTATTTTTCAAAATTAAAGAAGTTTTAATCACACCGGCCACACCGGCCACACTTTCTGTGTGTCCAATGTTTGTCTTAACAGAGGCAATGATACACGGCTTATCTTTATCACGACCTAAGGCATAAGTTTCACCAAGGGCATTTGCCTCAATAGGGTCTCCTACCGGTGTCCCTGTTCCATGCATCTCTATATATTGAACATCACGCAGCTCAATTCCGGCTTGAGCACACGCTTTTTTTATCGCTGCTTTTTGTGCCTCTCCATTAGGCACTGTAATTCCATTTGTTTGTCCATCTTGATTAACCGCACTTCCTAATATAAGTGAATAGATTTGATCATTATCTGCAATGGCATCCTTTAATGATTTTAAGACAATAACAGCCGCCCCTTCACCCCTTACATAACCATTGGCCGACTCATCTAAAGTTTTACATGTTCCGTCTGGAGATAAGAAACCGCCACGAGATTCTGCCACTGTATATTGAGGTGCAAAATTTAATAAAACACCACCTGCAATAGCCATCTTACATTCTTTATTTCTAATATTTTGACAAGCTGTATGAATTGCAACCAAGGACCCTGAACAAGCGGTATCAATGGCCATACTTGGCCCTACAAAATTATACGCATAAGAAATTCTATTGGCAACCAGCGTCATCATACTGCCTGTTGCTGAATGTAAATCAATTTGATCAAGGTGATCCAAATGAAATTGAACATGCTGATAGTCTAAAGTAAATGCACCAATAAAAACACCTGTATCTGATCCGGCATACTTTTCCGTCACAATACCGGCATCTTCCATTGCTTCCCAACTAACTTCCAACAAAACCCTTTGCTGTGGATCTATGAAAGCCGCTTCTCTTGGCGTAATACCAAAAAATTGAGGGTCAAATTTATTGAAATTATCAATAAAGCCCCCTCTCTGACTTACTGTTTTTCCACTAAAACTGCGTTCTTCATGATAGTAAGTATGTCTGTCCCAACGATCTTTCGGAACATCTACAATGGCATCTTTCCCGTTTTTTAATAGATCCCAAAATTGATTGACATCGTTAGAATTTCCCGGAAAGCGACAGCCAATACCTACCACAGCAATTGCATCTTCACCTGCTACAGTGATCTTGCCTGTTTTTTTATTTACTAAATCTATGCCCATTAAAAGTTCCTCCAATATCAACATTAAGTTTATATCCCATATATATTACTGCCTCTAACTTTCAAGCACAATAATCCTTTGGCTCCTAACTTACTTGATGCAAATTTTAACTAAACAAGTATGAACTATAGAAGCTTTCTATAACCGCATACGTCCTCACTCGAACATTGGCTGGCTTTCTCCTAATGTTTTTGAGCGTAGTATCCTGTTAGAGAAAACTGCTATTAGCGGAGCATATAGAAATATTACTCAACACGCCCCAAATTTCCGAAACCTACCATATCGACCATCCAACAGCTCTTCCACTGTCTTTTGTGAAAGCACATCAAATTCATGAGCTAAAAGTCCTTTAAGATAATCCAACGAATATTGTATGTCATTGTCAAATCCGCCCGCAACTTCAGGAATTATACCTTCGATCACCTGCAATTCCAGTAAATCCTTAGGACGCAGCTTCATTACTGCTGCCGCTTCTTTTGCTCGCTCCGAATTTTTCCATAGTATACTGGCAAAACCTTCGGGAGATAGTATTGAATATGTAGAGTATTCAAACATATATGCTTTGTCTGCCACTGCAAGTGCCAGTGCACCACCACTGCCACCTTCACCAACTACAACTGATAGTATTGGCACCTTTAAACCTGACATGTTAAACAAATTTTGTGCAATAGCCTCGCCTTGACCTCTCTCTTCTGCACTTGCAGCAGGATATGCACCACTGGTATTGACAAGAGTAAGCACAGGGCGGCCAAATTTCTCTGCTTGCTTCATAAGACGCAAAGCCTTGCGATATCCTTCAGGATGGGGTTGTCCAAAATTTGTTTCTATATTCTCGTGCAAATTGCGTCCTTTTTGAGTTGCCACAACAGTAATAGGTTTACCATCTAAATATCCAACACCACCAACGATAGCCCCATCATCACGAAAATTGCGATCACCATGGAATTCTATAAAATCAGTCAAGATATATGATATAACATCTTTGGATGTTGGACGAGCTATTTTTCGAGAAATCTCTACCACTTCCGATGGTTCTGCATCACATGATTCGCAAAAATGTTGGAAATCAACGTTTTTATCCTTATTAGTACCCGTTTTGCAATTATGCAGCTTCAAAATACGTCCAAGTGTATCCCTCATAATACTACGGGGTACGATTTTATCAATAAAACCATGCTCCAACACAAATTCGGCACTTTGAAAATCATCCGGCAAACTCTTTTTTATTGTTTGCTCAATGACCCTTCGTCCTGCAAAACCTACCAATGCCCCAGGCTCTGCCAAAATAATATCTCCAAGCATGGCAAAGCTGGCCGTAACGCCTCCCGTGGTTGGATCGGTAAGTACGGTGATGTACAACAACCCGGCATCGGAATGGCGCTTGACAGCCGCACTAACTTTTGCCATCTGCATCAAAGAAACAATGCCCTCCTGCATACGGGCACCACCAGAAGCTGTAAAAACTATAATAGGCAGCCGACTTGTCGTAGCTTCCTCGAAAGCCCTGGCAATCTTTTCGCCAACCACCGAGCCCATGGAACCCATAATAAAGTTGCTATCCATAACACAAAGTATTGTATCTTCTCCATGAATAAAACAGCGACCTGTCACTACCGCTTCTTTTATATCCAAGGTGTCCGCTAAAGCAGCAACTTTTTCTGCATAACCAGGAAAATTTAATGGATCATCAGAAACAAGATGCTTATCCCATTCTTCAAAGCTATCACCATCTACAATTAAGTTAATCGTTTCCCAAGCTGAAATACGGAAATGCTTCCCACAATCCGGACAAATTTTGCTATCGCCCAACTGTTTATTGTAAATTACTTTTTGACATTTGTCACATTTTATCCACATACCATCAGGTACGTTGGATCCGCCACCTTGTTGAAGTTCAGGTGTAACGCCACGTTTTTCTCTATTAAACAAGTTCACACCTTCACCTCCTGCTTATCTATCATTTGCGTCAAGGTGGTTGTATAATATTCTCCCTTTAGAAAGCTCTCGCTTTTCAATATTTGCATTTGCAAATCCACATTAGTTTCTATACCATTTATCACTAATTCGCTTAAAGCTCTCTTCATTTTAGCAATGGCTTCATCACGATTTTTTCCATGACTTATCACTTTTGCTACCATAGAATCATAGAACGGCGGCATAGTATATCCTGCATAAATACCTGAATCAACACGAATACCCAGACCACCTGCAGGCAAAAACATATAATCTATCAGACCTGTTGTGTTGGCATTTATGCGACACTCAATAGCATGGCCATTTAACTGTACATCTTCTTGTCGGATGGACAGTTTATTTTTGGCAGCTATTGAAATTTGCTCTTTTACGATGTCAAAATCGGTTATCATTTCTGTTACGGGATGTTCTACCTGTATCCTGGTGTTCATCTCCATAAAGTAGAAGTTATCATCCTCATCCATCAAAAACTCTACTGTACCAGCATTTTTATAATCACAAGCTCGTGCCGCAAGAATGGCAATATCACCAAGCTTCGCTCTTAATTTGGAATCTATAACAGACGATGGGGCCTCTTCCAGCACTTTTTGATTACGGATTTGCATGGAGCATTCACGCTCTCCCAAATGTATGATATTTCCGTATTCATCACCAATAACCTGCACTTCTATATGCCTTGCGTTGATTATAGCTTTTTCCATATATATAGCATCGTCCGAAAAAGCTAAAGAAGCCTCTGACTTGGCGGCTTCATAGCCCTTTTTCAATTCGTCGGCATCGTTACATCTACGTATGCCTTTGCCACCGCCACCCGCAGAAGCCTTCAATAAAACAGGATATCCATATTTATCAGCAAACTTTAAAGCTTCTTCAACAGAATCCACTGTACCATCACTACCTGGAATAACAGGCACACCGGCAGCCTTCATTACTTCACGAGCATTTGCCTTATTTCCCATGGCATCAATTGCACTAGCAGAAGGTCCGATAAACTTGATATTACATTCCTCACACATGGTGGCAAAAGTAGCGTTTTCTGATAAAAAACCAAAACCAGGATGCACTGCATCAGCTTTGGTCACAAGCACTGCCGATAATATATTATGCATATTTAAGTAGCTATCTTTACTATGTGCATGCCCCACGCATACAGCTTGATCAGCCATTTGCACATGGAGTGCATTGCGATCAGCTTCAGAAAAAATCGCAACTGTAGCTATATCCAGTTCTTTGCAGGCACGAATAATCCGTACGGCAATTTCGCCCCTGTTGGCAATCAAAATTTTACTGAACATGTTTCGTCCCCCCATAAATACTTCAAACTACAATTTTTCTTTGTTGGTCATAAATTTTGATTTTGACCACAAAAGATCATAGGTTACTTTGTTTCGATTCTAAACAACGGCATACATGCCTCTACCATATCTCCATTGGCCACAAAAATTTCTGCAATGACACCGTCTACATCGGACGTTATTTCATTCATTACCTTCATAGCTTCCAAAATACAAAGTATATCACCTGTCTTCACACTTTGGCCAACCTGCACAAAAGGCAAGCTCTTGGGGTTTATGCTCTCATAATAAACACCCACGATAGGTGAGCTTATTATATGTTCCTCGGCGTGTGCTTGTAAATCTCCAGAATCACTCTGGGTTGTAATGGTTGAAGAAGCCTGTTCCGCTTTGACTTGCGTAAAAGACACAGAATTTCCCAACGGTTGCTCCATATATGGCTGCTGAACCACCTGTTGTTTGCTGACACTCAGGTGCACACCATTTATAGACAAGGAATAAGCTGTAAATGATGATTTTTCCAGCCATTCAGTTAACTCTCTAATTTCTTTGTAGTTCATAGTTACCCCTCCCATTTTATATGTAAAAAATCTATTTTTCAAAATATGAAAATGTTCAAAAAAACCAAAAAAATTTTATCTGCAACTTTCTCTAAGCAGATTCTACCTCACAATATATATTACCACATATAAAGTACTAGGTATACTAAGATTCTATATTTGTCAACAGCCTATCCAGTTAAAAACTGGTCTGTTCATAACATATATTTACCCATTCGTAACATATTATACTAAATCAAATTTACAATGTCTATCAAAAAGGTGAACTTTCTACCATACAAATATGATATAGTGGTATAATGATATAATATATATCAAGAAGCGAAGTTTTTATTATGCAAATATGATATAAATATTGTAAGCAACAAAATACTTTACATTAACAGGTCACAGGAGGAGATGTTTTGTCACAAGTTCCCGAACCTAGGGGTATATGGTTTTATCTACATATTACTTTTGGATTATTTTTAATGTTTCTTTTTGGTCGTATTTTTCCACCGATAGAACCTCTCACTGAGGTAGGTATGCAAGTCTTAGGAGTGTTTATAGGTGTTGTTTGGCTTTGGTGCTTTGTTGCTCTTTTATGGCCTAGCTTTATTGCACTTATAGCTTTTAGTCTTACAGATTTTGCAAATTTCGGACAAGTTGTAACATCGGCATTTGGTAGCCAAGTATCCGCCTTATTGCTTTTTTCAATGATTCTATTTGGCTCGCTCCAATATGTAGGTGCTACAAACTATATTACCAGATGGTTTTTAACCAGAAAAATTTCTAACAACAGGCCTATAGTATTTAGCTTTGTATTCATTTTTGCTACTTATGTGTTAGCTGTAGCTATCAATGTAACACCAGCCTTAATACTTATGTGGACTGTACTTTATTCTGTTTTGAAAGAGCTTAACTATAAACCGGGCGATAAGTATAGTACTCTTATGGTTATCGGCACTTTCTTAGGTGCTATATCTGGCCAAGCTTCTTTACCTTTCACGGGTGGAACCCTTGCAATTATTGGAGTTTTCGAAGCAATGTCGGGTATAGCTATGCCTATACCTCAATATATGCTGCTTGGTTTTATATTCTCTACCACTGTTTTTATCATTTACTGCTTATTTATAAAATTTGTGTTTAAGCCAGATATGAGCAATATAGCTAATATTAATATAGAAATGTTTAACAGAAATCCATTACCACCTATGAATGCACTGCAAAAAGCCAATTTTATGGGTATGTTAGGCTTCGTGTTTCTTGTGCTTTTACCTAACTTCTTGCCTGAAGATTTTATAGTAACCGAATTGCTTAGTAACCTAGGTCCACTTGGTGTCGCAATATTGGTAATCGGCATTATGTGTGTAGCAAGAGTAGAAGGAAAACCTGTCTTGGATTTTAAAGCAGTTGCCGCACATAGCATAAAATGGGAAGTTTATGTTATGGTAGCTGCTGCTGTAGCTATTTCCGCTGCTTTAACAAACCCAGCCACAGGTGTGATAGATATGATGATAAAAGTCTTTAATCCGGTATTAGGCGGACATTCTCCTAATGCATTCTTTGTACTTATGCTGTTAGTTGGGATTTTTGCTACAAGCTTTGCCATGAATATGATAGTAGGTGTTACCCTTATGCCGATACTTGTCACCTTTGGTTATGCAGCCGGAGCAAATCTGCCGGCTGTAGCAGCTGCAACTATATTGCTACTGCATTATGCAATTATATTGCCATCTGCCTCAGCTTTTGCCGCTATGTTATGGAGTAATAAAGAATGGGTAACAGGTAAAGAAGTGTTTAAATACGGTGCAGTCATTATAACTATTGCCACAACTGTGGCCATAATGATTATAATGCCTCTTGCCTTAATTTTGTTTTAAAGCTATCAAGAACTAAAAAAGAGACAAACCAAGGTATATAATGCCCTTTTGGTTTGTCTCTTTTTAAATTTCAACCTTCAAATTTTTTCTATGCAATGTCAAGTTATCCCTTGCACTTAAATCATTGATTAGTATTATAACTTCGCTATAATCGCTTCAGTAAGCTCAGTGGTTGAAGTGTTACCACCCAAATCACTGGTGAATTTCCCTTCCAATAAAACCTGGTCTACAGCAGCTTTAATCTTTTGGCTTATGTCCTGATGCTTCAAGTAGTCTAACATCATACAAGCTGAAAGTAAAAGAGCTATAGGGTTAGCCTTATTCATTCCGGCTATATCAGGAGCACTTCCATGTACAGGCTCAAATACAGCAACACCGTCACCAATGTTAGCTCCCGGTATTAATCCCAATCCTCCAACCAGTCCTGCAGCCAGATCAGACAATATATCACCATATAAGTTTGGCATTACAAGAACATCATAGTTTTCCGGATATTGTACCAGCTGCATACACATATTGTCTACTATTCTGTCGTCAAACATTATTTCCGGATATTCCTTAGCTACTTCCCTGCAGCACTCTAAAAATAACCCATCAGTAATCTTCAAAATATTAGCTTTATGAACAGCTGTTACCCTTTTTCTATTGTTAGCTTTAGCATATTCAAAGGCAAAGCGTGCTATCCTTTTAGATGCCTCTGCAGTAATTACTTTTATTGCCTCTGTTCTACCCTCATCAACTTGTCTCTCTATCCCTATATAGAGGTCTTCACTATTTTCTCTTACGACAACAAGGTCTATATTTTCATATCTGGTCTTTACATTAGGCGAATTTTTTACCGGCCTTATATTTGCATAAAGATTTAGCTCTTTTCGTAGTGTTACATTTACACTCCTAAAACCCTTACCTACAGGTGTAGTAATAGGACCTTTTAAAGCAACTTTATTTCTTTTAATGGAGTCCAACACTGAGGCTGGTAGAGGTGTTCCTTCCTTCTCGATTACCTTTTCTCCTGCCTCTACTTTCTCCCACTCCAGAGGAGCACCTGCTGCTTCCAATATTTTTAATGTAGCATCCATTACTTCTGTACCTATACCATCTCCTGGTATAATGGTCACCTTTTGCATATCATCACCCTATTCTATATTTTTTATCTTTTAGCAGTAAAGTTCAAAAGCCCACCTGCCAGCAAAAGTTCCTTCTGTCTAGGTGTAGTATCTAATACCACAGCAATATTACTACCTTTAGTTTCATTAACTAATATTCCTTTCCCATCCATTACCAGAGCATGGGCATCTTGAATATATAAAACATCATTTTCATTTATATTCTCTATGTCTTCCAATTTCTCAAAGGTCAATGGTAAGATACCGTTGTTAATTAAGTTATCTTTGTGTATTCTGGCAAAGGACTTTACTATAACCCCTTTTATCCCAAGATATAAAGGAGCTAATGCAGCATGTTCTCTACTGGAACCTTGTCCATAGTTGTCACCGCCTACAATAAAACCTCCACCATTTTCCACTGCCCTTTTGGGAAGATTCTCATCAACTGGAGCAAAGCAATACTCAGCTAACTTAGGAATATTTGACCTAAAGGGAAGCAGCTTAGCATCAGAAGGCATAATATGGTCTGTCGTGATATTATCGCCAACTTTCAGCAAGACTTTGCCATTTAAACTTTTCTCCAAAGGCCTAGCTTTTGGAACAGGCTTGATATTCGGACCTCTTACAACTTCCACACCGGATGAAGCCTCCGGTGGTGCAATTACCATACTGTCATCTATAGTAAACTTTTCTGGATAATCTATACTTGCCATTTCTCCCAAAGTTCTCGGGTCAGTTAAGTAAGATGTAACTGCTGTAGCAGCTGCAACTTCCGGACTTGCCAGATAAACCTGAGCAGTCTTTGTACCACTTCTGCCTTCAAAGTTTCTATTAAATGTTCTTATTGAAACTGCATTATTTTTAGGTGCTTGACCCATCCCAATACATGGACCACAGGTACATTCTAATATCCTTGCTCCTGCACTAACTAGGTCTCCCAATGCTCCATTATCAGCCATCATTTGTAAAACCTGCTTAGAGCCGGGGGAAATGACTAAGCTGACCTCAGGGTGAACTTTTTTACCTTTTAGGATAGCAGCAACTTTCATTAAATCTGTATATGAAGAGTTGGTGCAGCTTCCTATGGCAACCTGGTCTACTTTGAGGTTTTTTATGCCCGCTACTGGAACTACAGCATCCGGACTATGTGGTTTAGCAGTCAGAGGCTCCAGTTCAGAGAGATTAATCTTTACAATTTCATGATAATTTGCACCCTCATCAGCTTGTAAAGAAACCCACTGAGCTTCTCTGCCCTGAGCTTTAAGAAATCTTAATGTCTCTTCATCACTGGGGAATATAGAAGTAGTAGCACCCAGCTCCGCTCCCATGTTTGTGATAGTAGCCCTTTCTGGAACAGAAAGGCTTTTAACACCTTCTCCGGCATATTCAAAAATCCTGCCAACTCCACCTTTTACACTAAGTTCCTTGAGAAGATGAAGAATAACGTCTTTAGCTGATACCCAAGGCTGTAACTTGCCTGTCAGCTCAATTTTTACTACTTTAGGCATATTTAAGTAATAAGGTCCTCCTGCCATAGCTACTGCAACATCTAAACCCCCGGCACCCATGGCAAGCACACCTATGCCGCCGGCAGTAGGAGTATGACTATCAGAGCCTATTAGAGTTTCTCCGGGAGCTGCAAATCTTTCTAGATTCACTTGGTGGCAGATACCATTTCCAGGTTTTGAATAATATACTCCATGCTTAGCAGCTACAGTTTCAATATATTTATGGTCATCTGCATTTTCAAAGCCCGCTTGTAAAGTGTTATGGTCAATATATGCTACGGACCTTTTGGTTTTTACCCTGGAAATATCCATGGCTTCCAACTGTAAGTAAGCCATAGTTCCTGTAGAATCCTGGGTTAAGGTTTGATCTATTTTTAGGCCAATTTCTGTACCTGTATTAATATCATCGCCTTCAACTAAATGTGATTTGATAATTTTTTCAACAATATTTAATGCCATTTTTTCAGCTCCCCCATCACTTTTATATTCTGCATACAATTATACCGTTTTTCCAAGGCTTACGTCAATAATTAGCGTTATCACGTAATTTTTTGAAGCTTGCTCTTCTCTTTATCTTGTTGACATTATCCATCGGAGCGGTTATTATTGGGGCAAAAAAGATACTGAAAATGCATATATTCACATTGTTTCAGAAAAAACATAATTCCCATCTAAACAGTTAGAAATATTGGAGAAACTTGTTGATGAATCTTTAAGGGAGGAAAACACTATGAAAAGCGAGGCTTCATATCCGAACAAAAATGCTTATACCTATAAAAACTATCACTTCAAATGTAAAAAATGTAGTTGGGAAGGTCTGGGGGCTGAAACAGCTATCATTGGAGATGTCATAAATTTTGAAGTTATAGGTTGTCCTGAATGCCGTGAGCTTATTGAGTTTATCCCATTTCCGTCAACAAATGACATTCTCAAATATGGGACAGCACAAGATAAAAGAAAGCCCAAGCTTGGCTTGAAGAAGACAAAATAAGCAAAACAAAATGGGATGAACAATGGCGGCAATACCCTGACTTAACAAGCCCTGACCAGCTGCCGGATATAGAAGCAGATGAAATTATCATCTCTCTTCGTGAAGAAGGAATTGGTAAAATCAACACTACCGGTGACATATGGGAAGGAGCGTTTCTCGTTTTTTACTGGGACGAACAGGAAATATGGCGAGTTCCAGCATGGTTTGAATATTTCACAAGCTATCTAGATTGGGGTAAAATACTTAAAGGAAAATATGGCGAGCGTCTTGTTGATTTTGAAGTGGAGTATACCGTTGACCTGGGTGGGGATTCTTCTTCCGCTTTTGATAAAGTAAGAGAGTTTAGAAATTCTTTGTCCAAGAAGGGAATATGATTTACATGCGATAAAGGAGTGTATTTTTTCAATTCATTTATTTTGTTTGGTTTTGTTCTTATTTAATTCTAGTAAATGATTAATCTGCCATTCTCTTTCTTCTTTCATTAACTCAACAATATTCTCTTTATCTTGATTTTGATATTGCATTGCTGAAAGAGTATAAATAGTAACACCTTCGCAGTGTCTTGGAACATGACAAGTAGCTAAAGTATGGCTACAAGCTCTTGCTATTTGACATCCAGCTTTATCTGTTTGTTCTATTTCTCTACCAAAATCAAGAACTGGATAACAATATTTTCTAGCTTCCCACATTGATATTTCATCTGCAATCCATTTTTTTAATACATTAATTGCATTTCTTGGTCGTTCTTCATTTGGATAACGAGATTCAAGATACGGCATAAATCTTTCGAGACAATCAATAGCCCAAATTGCCAATAGCTTATGTTCTGTGGTTTCTATTAACTCCTGCATTCTAATATCTTTTTTAGGTAATGAAAAAGGTTTCATTTTAATCGTACTCCATCTGAAAAAGGGTTGGCTTGGCCAACCCCTTTTATTTTCGATCACAGACTTCTGACAACTGATGATTAATCTTTAGCTATAAATTCCTCACGAACCGGGGAGAAGACCTCAACCAAGAAAGAATCCTCCAATACTTCTACTTTATGTTCTACATCTCCCAAAACACACCAGCTATCACCTGGGTTCATTTGATATTCCTTTCCATCAACTGTAAATAATATTTTACCGGAAACTAAAAACCCTGTCTGTTCATGAGGATGTGTATGCATAGGTATTACTGCACCCTTCTCCAATTTGAATTCACAAAGTAGCGTTTTCTCCCCATACACAACAGACCTGCGTGTTACACCATCAATGACTTTTACATATTGAGATGGATCTGCCTTAACAATTTTATTAGAAACCATTATAAACCAACTCCTTAATTTATTTTATTAATTATTTCGGTAACAGTAAGTGTTTCCTGCTCCCCATTCTCCATATTTTTAAATGTTAACAAACCACTTTTAACTTCCTCACTGCCTATAAGAATTACATAAGGTATGCCAAGCTTATTAGCATGATTTAACTTTTTGGCAGTTTTGGTATCTTCAACATACACTTCTGAAATAATACCGTTATCCCTCAATTCATTAGCTACCTTGATGCAATACTCAATATCCTCATCCATTGGGACAACCAAAACCTGCGATAAAGTTGCTGCTCCAGGTTGAATTATGTTTGCTTCTCTTAACTGATAAAAAAGCCTTGTCAAACCGATTGATATACCAACACCCGGAAGACTTTGATTTGTGTAATATCCGGCTAGATTATCATACCTGCCTCCTGAACAAACACTTCCTATTTCCGGGTAATCATTTAGTATAGTTTCATATACTGTACCCGTATAATAGTCCAGCCCCCTTGCTATTTTCAAATCAATTGTAAAGTTTTTTTCAGGAACATTAAACGCTTCTATGCATCGAACAACTTGCTCAAGCTCTTCCAATCCTTCTTTAAATGTATCATTTGATACGTTTAAGGATTTTAAAGCCTCAATAGTTTCTGAATTACTTCCTTTGATTTTAATAAACTCCATAAGACGCTGAATGGCATCTCCATTCAATCCAATATCCTTCAACTCTTTAATTACCGATTCTTCTCCGATTTTTTCCAGCTTATCTACTATCCTTAAGACTTCTGTTTTATCCTGAATAGCAAGCTCATCAAAATAGCCATTAAGAACTTTTCTGTTATTTATCCGAATTGTAAAAACATCAAAACCAAGATCTTTAAAAGTCGAATAAATTACACTTGGTACTTCTGCATCATTAAAGATACTCAGCTTGCCATTACCAACAATATCTATATCACATTGATAAAATTCTCTAAATCTTCCCTTCTGATTCCTTTCACCTCTATATACTTTACCAATATGATACCTGCGAAAGGGAAAAGTTAAAGAAGAAAAATACTGAGCAACATAGCGTGCTAAAGGCACTGTAAGGTCAAATCTTAACGAAAGGTCTGTGTCACCTTTCAAGAAGCGATAGATTTGCTTTTCTGTTTCTCCGCCACCTTTAGCTAAAAGAATCTCAGACTTTTCTATTACAGGCGTATCAATAGGAATATAACCGTATTTTTCAAAATTAGCTCTAATTTTATCCAGCATTTTATTAAACAAGATTTGATCTGCCGGCAAAAGTTCCATAAAACCCGGCAGTATGGATGGTTTAACTATAGAATTGCTCATTAACTTTCCCTCCATTGACCTTTAATAATTAGTCATTATTCTTCTATCCCTATAGTTTAATGCAAACTCAATTTTTTGTCCAGAATCAGCCATTAATATAAATAAATGAACATCCGTAACAAAAAATACCTTTTTCAATAATAAAATAAAACTGACCTAAGAGAACAAGATCAGTTTTCTAAGCAAAATTAATCTTTAAACTTTGCTATATTTCTACCATAATATATTTCCAACATTTCTTTTTTAATTCTATGCTTAATTTTTTTCTTTTCTACAGGGTTCAGGTCTTTTTTATTAACTCCAAACAGATAATGATCCAAGTCAAACTCTTTCAAAAGCATCTTGGTATGAAAGATATTTTCCTGATATACGTTAACATCAATCATCTGATACATTTCTCGGGTTTTTCCGGACATAAAGTTTTGAATGGAGTTTATTTTATGATCCAAAAAGTACTTTTTCCCGTTTATATCACGAGTAAAACCCCTAACCCTATAATCCATTACAGCTATATCGGGTTCAAAGCTGGTTATTAGATAATTCAGGGTTTTTAGAGGTGATATTTCACCACAGGTAGACACATCTATATCGGCACGAAATGTACTAATACCCCTATCAGGATGGCTCTCAGGATATGTATGAACAGTTATATGGCTTTTGTCCAGATGAGCAACAACAGATTCAGATGGACCCGGTGATTCACTGTCATATATTTTTACATTATCATCACAATCAACCTGGTTCTCCGCAACAAGCATTGTGACACTGGCTCCTTGCGGCTCATAGTCCTGATGAGCAATATTGAGAACATTGGCACCAATTAATTTAGCTACAGTATTCAAAATATGAACCAAACGATCAGCATTATATTCTTCATCAATATACTCTATATATTCCTTATGCTGCTCAGGGGTTAATGCATAGCATATATCATAAAAGTTGAAACTTAGAGTCTTCGTAAGATTATTAAAACCATAGAGTTTTAATTTTTTATTAATAGGTTGTATTTTCATATTTACCCCTTCCCAAAAGAAGCTTTTCTTTTGCTCTAAAAATATTTTGTGGTATACAAAGAAAAGTATACATGAATTACAACTTTATTAAAAGAGTTTTTATCATATATTATAGAAAAGTCGACATTATTTTTGCCGACTTTTCTATACAAAACTTTTTCTAAAATATTATTTAAAAATAAAAATCCCCTTAAGGACTTCTTTCACCTGACTAAAGCTCTAATATCCCTAGTGGGATAAGGTTGGCTAAGTCATGCACTAACTCGGCTAATACTAACTAGTAAATGAGATTAGCTGCTTAGTAAAGCTTCGTTTAAAGCCCAGGGGGTTCTAAAGATATTAAAAATTATGGTGTTTTTATTTTAGTTATGGTGACCGTGATGTTGGGTTTGGTTGTGATTATTTCCCCTGGGGTTATTAAAACTAGGTGGAGTTGGCTGAGGTTCCTGAAAATGTCTTCCCGGAGAAGATAAGTCAAAGTAAAGTCTTGCGTCCTTATCTACGCCAAAATCTCTATTTGAGCCCGTATTTTTGACTTTATTTAATGCCTCTCTAAAAAGGGCATTGTGAGCCTCTTCCCTGTTTAACAAAAAGTCTATAGCTTCTCTAGCACCCTTATCATTTATTTGACGATAAAGGTATTCATAAACAACTTTGGCTCTTTGCTCCGCAGCAATATTTGATAACAAGTCAGCAGCTAAATCACCTGTCGTATTAATATAAGCTCCAGTCCATGGAATACCTGAAGCATTTACAAAATCAGGTGATAAACCAGTACGCACATGGGGCTCTAAATTTGCGGTAGCATAATTCCCTTGAAGATCATGGCCATTAAACATGTTAACCATGGTAGCAACTATTTCCATATGGCTGAATTCTTCAGCAGCAATATCCAAGAACAGATCTCTGATGGCCTTATCTTTAACCCGAAAGCTTTGTATAAAATACTGAAGTCCCGCTGCCAGCTCACCATTGCCACCACCTAACTGCTCTTGGAGCATAGCTGCATAAGTGGGATTTGGTCTGTCAATAATAACTGGATGTAAAAGACGTTTTTCATGTCTAAACAATTCTAATCACTCCTATTTTTAAAGATATGTTCCTACTTATTTTTTACCAAAAAAAATATAATTATTATTGCATTGTAATTTTTTCCTTTATTTCTCTAAAAATAGGTGCAGCATCAATACCGCCACCTCTACCACCTTCTGCAACAACCACAATTACATACTCCGGATTATCCAGAGGGAAATACCCGGAAAATAATGCGTTTAAACCTCTGCCTCTTTCAGCTGTCCCTGTTTTACCGGCTGATGGTACTTCATTGCTCCAAGCATTTATTCCGGTACCCCAGCTGCCAGCAGCATAAAGCATATCTTTAAGAACAGAAACAGTAGTGTCTGACCAGATTTTATATGGAAATACTGAATCTATCTCTTGCACAGCTCTACCCATCTCATCTTGAATCTCCATAACGACCCGTGGAGTAACAGCATAGCCACCGTTTGCAATTGATGAAGTAAGAACTCCCATTTGGACAGGTGTAATCATAATCCCCTCTTGTCCCAAGGAAGCATTCGCAATACTCCCTGGCCCAAAATCAACGTTTATTCGGTTAACCTCATTTTGCGGATGACCCATTATAGTATTTCTAGTCAATCCCAGCCTTTCGGCATATCTAAGTATGTTGCTTCTTCCCAACCTTAGACCAACATCTATAAAAACCGGATTACATGAATGGGCCATTGCTTCAATAAAATTTAAATTTCCATGTCCTTCCCTATACCAGCAGCCTATACTTAGACCCGTTGGAAGTACATAAGCTCCCGTACAATAAAACCTGTCAACAGGTGCTGCCAGCCCTTCTTCTAAGACAGCTGCCGCTATAAATATTTTAAATACAGATGCCGGAAAATAAAATTGAAATGCTTTGTTTAATAAGCCACTTCCTTGAGCTGCTAATATGTTATTCTGGTCATAATTTGGCCTGCTGGCTACTGCAAGCAAATCACCATTATGAGGATTCATAACTACTACAGCTCCAATAATACTATGATGATCCATTACAGACTCTACAATCATCTGGATTTCTTTATTGAGGGTCAATACCAATTGATTCCGCAAAACATCTCTTTCCTCTATTTGAAAGCTTAGGCCGGGAACGATATTTCCTTTACGATCTAAAACAATTCTCCAAAGATATCTTGGAGTACTAACCAAATAATCATCATAAATTCGCTCTAAACCGGCAGCACCCCTTCCGTCTGCCAGATGACCAATAAGATGACGTGCAAGAGATTCTTCTCCATAACGTATTATCAATGGCATTGAAAAAATATAATATTCATCAGAATTTGCTACCGCTACTAGTTCATCTAGATCTGCCCTAATAAAGGCTCGACGATCTCTGGTAATCACAGCTTCCCTTGTTTCCACTTCACTACCTATTAAACTTACTCCCTCACTGTCAGTAATATCTGCCCTGGAAAATTCTTCAGAACTTATATATCTACTCTGTATTCGAATTGCCTGCTGGTGCAATTCATCACCAATAACAATCTGAATATATGCCAGTCTCATTATTAAAAGACTAAAGAAAAAGGTCAATAGCAAAAATATTATACCCAGCCTATTTCTTAGATTTCTCATAAAAAAAACACCTTCCATTCAGCTATATTCAACTATATAGTGTACAGAAGGTGGAAAATTTATTCAGTTAATGATTTTTATATCCCTGGGAAAGGTCTCTAATATTTCTAATAGATACTTTTTAGTAGAACTGGCAGTATAAAGCCTGACGTATCCCTGTTCAGCATCCTCTGTTGTAACAAGGGCCATACCTTCATAGCCTTCCATTAGTTTATTTAGCAAATCTATATCCTTTGTTGCCACTTGGACAAGAATAGAAGCTTCTTTATCAATAATCATTTTCGTTCCCTTCTAATCAGAGTATATTTTGGAAAACTGAACGGAGATGCTATATACACTATCTGTTGTGGATGTGGAGCTTTTTCAATCTGTTCCAGTTTATCATCAAACATTTCATTAATAACCATTTCTTGATTCTCGCCCACAGGAGGACAAAATTCAACTTTATCTCCCACTCCAAAATTATTTCTTTGCTCCACAATAAGCTGTTTTTTAGTATCATCATACCCGGTGACAATTCCTATAAAATCATAAGTATGCTTATAAGCAGATGTCTCAAAATTATGGTCATCAGATGTAATTTTATCGAAATAAAACCCTGTAGTATATTCCCTGTGACTTACTTTAGCCACTTCTTCAACAAGTTTTTCATCCATAGTGTAAGCTTGTGGGTCTCGACAATAAGCATCTATTGCCTGTCTGTAAGCCTTTACTACAGATGACACATAGTATACGCTTTTCATTCTTCCTTCTATCTTAAAGGTATCTATTCCCGCTTTTATCATAGCCGGAATATGCTCTAACATACATAAATCTTTAGAGTTAAAAATATAGGTTCCTCTCATATCTTCTTGTATCTCCATGACCTGTCCCGGTCTTTTTTCTTCAATAAGATAATACTTATACCTACATGGATGAGCACACTCTCCTTGGTTAGCCCCTCTGCCTACTAGAAAGTTGCTTAACAGACATCTACCGGAGTATGCCATGCACATAGCTCCGTGAACAAAGGTTTCTATTTCTATATCAGTTTTTTCTTTTATCTCTGCAATTTCAACCAGTGACAATTCTCTTGCAAGGACTATTCTTTTTACACCACAGTTTTTCCAAAAATCCACCGCTACCCAGTTCGTGGTGTTTGCTTGGGTACTAAGATGAATAGACAGTTGTGGAACAACTTCACCGGCTATTTTTATGATACCAGGGTCAGAGACTATGATGCCATCAGCTTTTATAGCTTCCAGATTTAAAAGATATTCTTCCAAACCTTTTAAATCATCATTATGAGCAAGTATATTAACAGTTACATAAGCCTTTTTACCTAATGAATGAGTAAAATCAAAAGCCTCTTTCATCTCTTCTAAGGTAAAGTTCCCTGCAGAAGCACGTAACCCAAAGTGTTTTCCACCTAAATAAACAGCATCTGCTCCATAAAGCAAAGCAAACTTTAGTTTTTCCATATCTCCGGCAGGTGCCAGAAGTTCCGGTTTTTTCAAGATAATCCCTTCCTTTCCTTAAAGCATAGGGCTACTCCATCTCCCAATGGCAATATAGAGGTTACTAAATTGGGATGCTCATCCAGCATCCTTAAGAATTCCCTTAGCCTGACCAGTAAAGTCCTTTTCCTTCTGGGATATTTCGCACCCGGTGCTACCATACCTTTA
>Ga0123355_10002729_pt1 | contig 25017 bp, 27 predicted proteins | sample TergutEmb28metaG_3_FD_89872 | JGI IMG/M metagenome (GOLD analysis project Ga0123355, IMG submission 89872) | Embiratermes neotenicus P1 segment gut microbial communities from Petit-Saut dam, French Guiana - Emb289 P1 | ecosystem: Host-associated > Arthropoda: Insects > Digestive system > Gut ...
AAAAAGTGACAGGAAGGCGCGGCTTTGCCGTGACTGGAGCGACACTTTAGAGCAAAACGACTGCAATAGCCCGCAAGCTGTCCAACAATAAAATAACCGCAGGCAGGCTTTGGAGCCGACGAAACTCCAAAACCCTGCTATGAAGTGCAGTAACACTTCACGCAATCCCAAAAGGGACACCCACGGCACAAATAGTATAGCACATTTCCACTATTTTTGCAAGAGGGGGTGCGCCCGCATTGGGATAATTGGGCATATTTCAAGCCGCGTGAAAGTAAATTTCGCGCGGTTTTTTTGTGTTTTAGGTGCGGACAAGCGGTTTTCCGTACCAGGGGAAGAGATAATCGAACCCCGCAAGCCCTAGGCTGGTCATTTTCCCGCAATACTTCGTTGTTCGTCGCTTAAATATGCTAGATATTCGCACTCCTCTCGCCTAGTCTTGCAAAAAAATGACTAAGCCGAGGGTGCGCAGCAGTTTTCGGTCAGCAATTTTCGCATAAAGACGAGGAAAATTGCGACGGCAATGCTTGTGCATTAACTAGCGGTTTTCTGATGAATTTTGCGAAAATTACAGCCGAAAACCTTGCGTGTTCGATTATCTCTTCCCCAAACGGGGACAAAACAAACTCAAGGAGAACGACATAATGAAACTACTTTTCACAGGAAAAATCGACAGTTTAGGCAGACTACTTTTGCCCGAAAATATTCGTACAGCGCACAATTTGGCTATCGGCGAGGAGGTCAGCGCGTACGAACATGAAAATATGCTTTGCTTGCTAAAAGCAACTCCAAATTGCGTGTTTTGCAGTGAAATGGTTGACCAAAACTCGAAAACAGTACGAGGAAAATATGTTTGTGACCAGTGCAGGACAGAGATTTGTATATAAAATCTCACTGCACGTTCTATTCCCGTCAAAACAAAACAACCATCTTGCCTTGGCTTGATGGTGGTTTTGCTGTATTTTATATGGAGGTTGGGAAAATAGCGTTAAATTATGCTTTCGGGCGACAATCTGGCGAAGCTATAGATGACCGCGCCGACGCAAATCACGCCCGCCGAGGTCATAATCGCGCTGACAACCGCTTTTTTCTTGCGGTAGCGATTGGCGATAGCTTTGTAGTGCAGTGTATCGGCGAAAATATGTCCTGCACGATTGATTCCGTTGTTCATTTTTGTGCGATAACTTTTGCCTTCATTGCGCATGTCGGCAAGATATCCCACGCAATTGGAGCACGATTTCAGATGTTCGCGCACCACTTGCTTGCCGTCGATGCTGATTGTACTATCCATGAATAATGGCAGCAAATCACGTACAATATCACATGATGTTTTCATTTTTCAGTTGCTCCTTAATAATGTTTTTTGCACGAAAGAATATAACTTTTGCAGAGTTTTCGGTAATTCCGAGATTTGCACCAATTTCGGCAAAGGCAAGTTCTCCGTAAATTCGCAGAATCACGACATCGCGATATTTTTGCGGCAAATCAGCGACGGCTCTTCGCACTCCGGAGCTGACAAAGCTCTTTTGAGAGATACTTTCCGGTTCGTCGTCACCCGGCGCAGTAATAATATCAACGAAAAGCTCCAAGTCTGCCGCTTGATTTTTGTTCTTGCGCAAATATTTGAAAAATGTGTTCTTGCCCACGGCAGCCAGCCACGTGAAAATATGACAGCTTCCGTCATACCGATGAAAGGAGCAAAATGCCTGATAAAAGGTCTCTTGCGTCAGCTCTTCGGCAAGGTCAGTGCTTTTGCACATCTTCAAAAGGAACATGTAGACGCGGTTGTAATATTTGCGATAAATTTCTTCAAAATCGTGGTTCACCGTTCTCGTCCCTTTCATCAAGTTAATGTCCGACGTGCCAAATTAGTTACAACGGATAATTTTGTGTATTAAAACCAAATGAACATTGACTCAAAAAAAATCAAGGCGATTATCGTGCTGATGATGGACACCAGCAGCGACAAGCCCGACATGAGCAAAGCGGGGAATACAAAATTGCCCATTTTACCTTTGCTTTGAGCTAGTGCAACAAGAGCCAGCAAAAATCCAACTGCCGCGAATGGCAATGCAAGCGGAGGGGCGCAACTGCATAGAGTGTATGCAATGAACGAAAATACGAATGCTATGACCGCCACTATCGGCGGCTTTTGCTTCTCGTCGCTAAATTCCTCTTTATAAGAATTAATGATTTGCGGCTCATTTTGTTGATATTGATTATTGTTGTCCATGATAGTCTCCTATATGTATGTAGAAAAGTAAAGCGACCCGCAGGTCGCTTTTTTGTGAAGTTTTGAGAACGAAGTATATCACCTCGTCCGCTATGTCGTACATTGCAAGGACGACAATCTGCCGTCCGAAAACACCCGTCACGCTTTCGCGTGCCACCCTCTTTGAAAAAGAGGGCTTAAGAGCTTGCGGACTTAGCTGCCACTAGCTCCACCACACCAGCCAGCCGATGCTCCAATCGACATTGCCGAGTATAGCAAACGCCACGATGAACGTCAACAGCCCGATAGCAATGCCTGCCACCGAGAAGAACAACCCGGCAGTACCCATTCCGTCCATCTTTTTGCCCAATCTTTTGTTGGACATGACAGCAAAGGCGATTCCGGCTGCTCCGAAACCTACCGGAATGAGCGCAAATGTCGGCAGTCCGAAAATGCATAGCAAATTTGAGAGAATCCCGCAAATAAGCGACAGGACGCTGAATAGCCTTGTAGGCTGCGCGCTGCTTTCATGAGCTTTGTTGTCAATGTTTTCGTTCATATGATACTCCTAAATTCAAAAATTGACTGCTCAAATTAAAGTCCGAGAGCGCCAAGAAATCCGAGAGTGAATAGAGCGATGATGCTTGTGATGAAGCCAAAAATTGTAATGAGAACCGATAGTGCAATTGCAACTATTCCGAGATATGCACCGGATCTGGCATTGGAATCAGCACTTCTCAAAATCCCTTTTTTGTATTCAATTGCTTGTTTGAAATTCATAGAGCGCAATTCACTGATTTTTGCTCCTCCGCCGACCAGTCCAGAACAAATGGCAAGTATTGCAAGAATTAAAGTGAGTTGCCCTCCGAAGCACAGGGCTACCAGCGATGCGATGCCCAGAATCAAAGCTCCGGTTGAAAAGTAGTTGTTATTGTTGTTTTCCATATTTACCTCTTAAAATTTATTATCTATTGCATTTTCACGCAAGATATGATATTATGTTACGACTTTAGAAGTCGAGGAGACCTCATGCCGAACACTCGCAGACGTTGGATAATATTTATCGCAGTAAACATTGCTGCTTTACTGGCGATTCCAATGTTCATGATTTACTTTAATTTGACTAGCACGAACGGAGTTGCCGAGTGCGCTTTGCACTGCGTGCTCAACTTGTACTGTCCATCGTGCGGCGGAACTCGTGCGTTATGGTCGATGCTGACCCTGAACATTTGGGCATCGATTCTCTATCATCCCATGGTATTACTCGGAGCGGCGCTGTTTTTGTACTGCGATATTCGTGCCTTTATCTCGATTGTGCGCAAGGAAGAGTACGTGATTCATTTGAGTAGGCTGCTTGGATTCGGATATATTGGACTAATTGTTGGATTTTTCGTGCTGCGAAATGTGTTATTGCTGCTCGGAGTTGACTTGGTTGGGGATTTCATACCATAGCGTGCCGACTCAACCACAATCTTCTGTAGTATACCATATCTTAACTCCCCTTGTCAAGTCTATATTTTATTTTATGTTGAGGTTGCAATGTTTAATGCCGAATTTTCTCGCTTGTTTGAGATGAATAATATGGCAGATTTTGTCGTTGAGGATATTGCGACGAAATTTTCGCATTTATTCGACTTATTGCAAGAGACCAATGCACATACAAACTTGACAGCGGTTCGAGATTTGCCCGGAATTATCGTGTCGCATTTTGTCGATTCGCTCAAGTTGTGCGCACATATTCCCACAGGCGCGCGGATTTTGGATGTAGGCTGTGGAGGGGGCTTCCCTTCGCTGCCTATCGCCATTGCACGAGAGGATTTTCACGTCACATCGCTCGACTCGACAGCGAAAAAATTGGCTTTTGTGGCGGCGGTGCGAGATGCGTTGGGGCTAAATCTGGAGACTCTGCCAGGACGGGCGGAGGTACTGGGGCATGATTCGGCACATCGCGAGTCATATGACTTTGTCTGCGCACGAGCGGTGGCAGAGTTGGATGTATTGGCGGAGATTTGCCTGCCATTTGTGCGAGTGGGTGGCACATTTGCAGCGATGAAGAGCGGAAGCGGACACGAAGAGCTGCAAGCAGCGCGACAAAAGATATCATTACTCGGCGGGAAGTTATTATGCGTGGATGAATATGTTCTGCGCGGATTGGATGAGGAACGTGCGCGGATGGTGATTTTGGTCGAAAAAGTGGCGGAGATACCTAAGAAATATCCGCGCAGTTGGGCAAAAATTACGGCAGCAAAATAATTTTTGTGAAAGTGCTTGACATCTGCGCATATTTATGTTATACTCCCATACACACTGCAGGATGAAAAGAGACATTTGCGCGCAATACAGAGAGTTCGGGTAGCTGAGAACCGAGTGGAAATGCGGAATGTCGAAATGGGTTCATTCAAGGCTGGAGCGTTTGAGTTTGACGATAAAATCGTCAGGTGAAATTCACTTTCACCGAGAGATTTTTGAGTCAATGCCACGAAAATGCGCAAGCTGACGTCATGAGACGTGCAGCAACTGAATATGAGTGCACGATTTACTCGTGAATTTAGGGTGGTACCGCGGATTTTATTCGTCCCTGACAGAGCTATAGCTTTGTCAGGGACGTTTTTGTTTTTGTGGCGTCTCCTCCACTGTTTGCGAATGCAAACTTCCGTGGGGTCCCGCATCACGCCGCAAGGTGGCTGTGCGGGATGACGGCATAAAGACATGAAGTTCGCACCGTAGTTTATTGGCACGCACCCGTCATCCCGCACGCAGGCGTGATTTTCGCCGAAGATGCGGGACCCCACAAAAATCTGAATTCGTTATATTATATTTTAGGAGAACTACATCATGAATCGTATCGCAAAAGCATTTGAAAACAAGGCATTTATCCCATTTATCACGGGGGGCGACCCGAACGTTGCCACCACCGAAAAGCTGCTCTACGCACTCTACGAGGGCGGGGCGGATATAATTGAGATCGGTATTCCGTTCTCCGACCCTGTCGCCGAGGGTAGTGTGATTGAAGCAGCTTCCGCTCGCGCATTGCTGGCAGGCTGCACGGCGGATTTACTGTTCGACATGGTGGCTCGCGTACGTGCGGATATCCCTGTCGCCATCGTGTTCATGACTTATTACAACCCCGTGTACGTGTATGGGGCGGAGCGATTCATCAAACGCTGCGTGGAGGTAGGCGTGGACGGAATTATCGTGCCAGACCTACCATTTGCCGAGCGCGACGAACTTTATCTCCCATGCAAGGCTCATGGACTAGAGTTAATTTCATTGATTGCACCCAATTCGACAGACGAAATTGTGGCGGAAATTGCGCGCGGGTCTAGCGGATTCCTCTACTGTGTATCCTCGATGGGCACGACGGGAGTGCGTGAGTCGTTGGATGACTCGACTCGGCGGATTATCGAGATTGCAAAAGTAGCGAGCGACACTCCGTGCGCCGTGGGTTTTGGCATATCCACAGCCGAGCAGGCAGAAGAAGTGGTGCAATTCGCCGATGGAGTCATCGTGGGCAGTGCGATAGTGCAAATTATCGCCGAAAAAGGCGAGAAGTGCATAGATGACGTGCGCGAGTTCGCGCGCAGCATGAAAGAACGATGGTAACGCGGTAGCCAAGGCTGGAGCGACAGCTGCACTCGGAGAAAAGTGCGCAGCGCAAGCGTCGCACAAGACGGGGAATTTCCGCCGTGCGACGATAAAGTGGAGACTTTTCGACGAGATGATTGCAGCCGAGCGCAAGCTGTCCATCAAATCCCCGACCAGCTATAAAACCACCCCGGCATTCCGTGCCACCCCTCCACGGGAGGAGAATTGGTACAACGAAAACTACATCGAAAAAGAGGTCACCATGACAACATATAAAGAAATACTAAGCAAAACTACCGCAGGGATCGAGTTGTCCGAGGCGGAAATTATAACTCTCATCAGTGCCATCAACAAGGGCGAGGTAAGCGATGTGCAAATAGCAGGCTTCCAAGTCGCACTACTCATGAAGGGTGCGACCCTGCAAGAAATCGCGGCAATTGCCAAGGCAATGGTGGAAAATTGCGTCCCACTTGTGCCGTTTGGCGAGAATTCAGCCGCTCGTACAGCCATGATGGATACCTGCGGCACGGGAGGCGGATTGTCCACGTTCAACATTTCGACCGCGACGGCGATTTTGGCTGCAAGTGCGGGCATTCCCATCGCAAAGCACGGCAGCCGAAGCATTGCCAGTCTATCGGGAAGTGCCGACGTGCTTGAGGCTCTGGGAGTCAATATTAACTTAACCACAGCGCAAATTGAGCGTATGATTGAGGAAATCGGCATTGCGTTCCTATACGCTCCGCTGTTCCATCCCGTCATGGGCAAGGTGCTGCCTGCCGAGGCGGATTTGGGCATCAAAACGATATTTTACTCGATTATTGGCCCGCTCATTAATCCTGCTCGCGCTCCGCGGCACTTGCTAGGAGTTTACAAGCCCGAATTGCTGGACACAGTGACCTATGTAGCGCAGCAGTTGGGCTATACCAACGCAATGTTCGTACACGGACTGGACGGATTGGACGAAATATCGCTACTCGGCAAGACACGAATCAACCAACTCAAGGATGGGCAGGTTAAGACGTTCGAGATTGCGCCCGAGGATTTTGGGCTGGAGCGTTGCACACTTGAAGATATCAAGACGGGTACTCCTGATGTGAATGCGGCGACTATTAACGGTGTGTTCGGTGGAGAAATCCGCGATGCTCGGCGTGATGCCATTGTGCTCAACGGCGCGGGTGCGCTGATTGTAGGCGGCAAGGCAGCGGATTTCCGCGAGGGAATCGCGCTGGCGAACGAACTCATCGACAGCGGAGCAGCGGCGGCGAAGTTGGAACAATTGCGTGAGATGAGTAATAGTTTTAGTTAAAGCAATAGGATCGTCATCCTGCACAGCCGCTCTCGGCGCGATGCGGGATCTATTCCTGAATTTTAGATCCCGCGTCAAGCGCGGGATGACAATCATGACAACTCAAACTGGAGGCACACCATGAAAATCATCATCACAGGCTTTGACCCATTCGGTGGCGAGAGCATTAATCCCGCATACGAAGCGGTTAGGTTACTGCCGAACAAAATCGGCTCTGCTGAGATTATAGCGGCAGAACTGCCCACAATTTTCGGAAAGTGCGCAGTCGTGCTTGAGCGACTTGTTGAGCAGCACTCGCCCGATGTCGTGATATGCGTTGGGCAATCGGGAGGCAGCCGCGGCATTGCTATTGAGCGTGTCGCCATCAACATCGCCGACGCGAATATTGCGGATAACGACGGCAATCAGCCCGTCGATTTGGCTATAATCGAGGGTGGTCCTGTTGCGTATTTTTCGAATTTGCCGATAAAAGCGATAGTGATGAACATCAAAAATCACGGGGTTCACGCTAGCGTGTCAAACTCCGCCGGGACATTTGTCTGCAACGATATTTTGTATCGAGTTTTGCACTTGTGCGAGACGAAATACCCGAATATGCGCGGCGGATTCATCCACGTGCCGTATATTCCCGAGCAAGTCGAGAGCAAGCCGGAGGGCACTCCGAGTATGCCGCTTGAAATGATCGTCAAGGGGTTGCAGTATGCGATTGAGGCGATAATATCGCACCCGTAGGGGGCGATGCCCACATCGCTCTGCCAATTAAAGTTTTGATTAAACATTAGATCCCGCGTCAAGCGCGGGATGACAACCAAAGGAATACGAAAGGACACACCATGAACAGATTCACGCAAGCTCTCCGCTTAGCTCCATCTGTCATCCCCGATATTAAGTGCATTTCCCCCAAGCATGGCGATTTGTTGCGTGGTCGAGACCCTGTAGAGGTGACGTCGAATTTTGTCGAATGGGGTGCATCGGTGCTTTCTGTCGTGACAGAAGAGCGCAATTTTGGCGGCAGCAAGCAGCTTTTGCGAGCCATTGTCGAACGCACGGGTGTGCCCGTGCTATGCAAGGCCTTCTTCACCACGCGCGAGCAGTTAGAGGAAGTCGCTGCGCTTGGTTCAGCGGCGGTGCTGCTGATTGTGGGGAACTTAACTGACACGCAACTGGTGGAACTATACTCCGCGGCACACGAGTTGGGCATGGACGCTCTGGTCGAGGTAAGCAACGAGGCGGAAATGGAGCGTGCGCAGGCATTGGGAGCGCCGCTAATCGGCATAAATAACCGCAACATCGCCACGCTTGAGCTGGATGATGGTGGCGTAGCTAGGACGGAAAATATTTTGTCTGCTTTCGCTGAAAATATTGGCGACTCTGATCTCTTGATCGTTAGCGAAAGCGGAATCTCCACACCTGCCGAAGCACGGCGAGCCAAAGCCGCCGGAGCGGATGCAATATTGGTCGGCACTGCGCTCTGGCAAGCGGAAGATATAGAAGTGATGTATCGCAGTTTGCTTGAGGTGATGCAAAATGGATAAACGTGCGACTGTGAAGATTTGCGGACTTCGCTCAGTCGAAGACATTCAAATGTGCATTCGCCACGGCGCGGACATTGTAGGATTTGTAACGGAGTATCCTCACCCTGTGCCGTGGAATTTGAGTGTGGCGGAGGCAAAGGAGTTGCTTAAAGCCGCCAATGGCGCGAAAACTGCTGTCGTCACGGGCGGCGAAGTGGCTTACGCGCTTCGAATAGCCGAACAACTGCGCCCCGACTACTTGCAATATCATCATGCAGCAACGGCAAAGCAGGTACGCAAACTTGCAGAAGGATTACATTCTCTCGGTGTGCAGTTGATTCAAGTTGTGTCAGCACATGCGGGCGACATTGCACAAATAGCGCAAAAATATTACTCTGCAGGTGCGCATATCTTGCTACTGGACTCACGAAATGCCGACGGTTCAAGCGAAGGCGGAGTGGATTTTTCCAACTGGGATGTTCTACGTGTTGCAACCGATCTGCCGCTGATGCTGGCAGGAGGAATTACACCCGACAATGTGGCGGAAATCTTGCATCGCTCGCAGGCATACATGATCGACCTCATGTCGGGAGTAGAATCGACTGCAGGAGTAAAAGATGAGGCTAAAATAATAGCTCTATTTCAGGAAATAATAAAAGGACACTCGGGTTGAGTGTCCTTTTTTTGTTAATCATAGCCATGATATTCGTCATCGGGTTCACGATATTCGCCTGCGCTAATTCTCGCAATATTAGCCTGATGCTGTTGATAGGTGCGCGCAAACCATGCAAACCATCGACTGTCTGTAACAAAATAATAGACAGGAGCAAATCCGCTTTCGCCACGCATTCTGCCATTTTCATCGGCTGCGTTTAATGCTGCTTGAATTGCTTGGAGTCCGGGATTGTTAATTGGGCTTGGCGGCAAGTCTCTATTGCTGTACGTGCAAAAAGGATGATTTTGATTTCGCCAGTATTCTAAATCTGCACCGGTAACTTGACGCATACTTCCCTCGACATGACGAATTATATACGCTGTAGTAGCATCACTTTGCAAAAAACGGAGATATGAGGCAGCCGGTGAACGCAAACGATTGAGAAAAACACTGCCGATTACAGGGAAATCTCGTGCATGACGAGCTTCTGATTGTATAAGTGCAGCAAGATTGATAATGTCATACAGGTTCAAATTCAAGCCCCATCTTTGGTTTATATTCGCGATATATTGCATATTGCCTCGATGGAATCTGGCGCTAAAAGTATTCAACATACGATTAACAATATGCACCTCTGTTGAATCAACGAAAAAGTCATGAGTATCAGGGAATAGGAATCCCTCGAGGCGATAGAAACGAGGGTCATCGTCACCCTGCCATTCGGGGATATATGCCATGAACCAATGAGTGAACTCGTGGTAGTTGATGACGCGCACGAATTCCTCGCGTGTACCCATCCCGTGTGTATTGACAAAGTGGTCGATGATATCATCGATTCGCCAACCCTCGGGGATGGTGATACGAACTTCTTCTCGTGCATTTGGGCTTCGCATTACGCGAGATACCAAGCTATTAAAGTTCATTGCCGCACTAACCGTGACATCTCCCATTTGAAATGGTCGCATATTGCCCTCGCCATCGCGCATACGAATTCTAGCGAAAACTCGCCATACTGTGGGGAATCGGATAATTCCCTCGTCTTGCAACATTCTGGAAATTGATACGAGGTCATCATCTTCCGTGATAGTGATTATCACGCTAGGAGAATCTTCGGGTTGATTGAATGCAAGAAAATCATTCACGATTGCAATCGTAAAGACCGCGGCGATAATCGAGACTAATACGACCAGTGCCAGATAAATGAGGGCTTTTATCAATCCTGATACGGTATTGCGACCGTATGGCACTTTTTTGCTCGGCTTTTTCACCTTTTTCTGCTTTTTTGGCGGAGCAGGTTCTTTTGGAACTCCGGCAGGGGGAGTAGATCGAGAATTTTTTGTGTTCATGGGTTCTCCTTTTGCTCAAATGAAAAGCCTTGTTTTTCATTCGGAAATCTTTATGTTGATTATCTGCATCTCTGTTGAGGCAGATAATAGTTACAAATAATCATTTCACGGCGTTCTGCACAAGTCCAATGTTGCGGACGGTAGGTTGCCCGTCCCTACATAATTAGTTCTATCCTGCTAGTGTAATAATCACGAACAAGACAGCACACACGAGCAATGCCGGCGACAGCAATACTCCTGTTAATCCGGAGCGCAGGGTGCCTTTGACCAAAATTGGCTCAGGCTCGCGATTGGCGGCGTAGTTATAAAACAGTCTCTCTGCTTCGACAATGGTAAGAACTAAAAAGACCAAGGCTGCACTTGAAGCAATAAAAATGAAAAGAACTCGGCTGGGGCGGTATCCCAGCATATACCACACATGGTTCTCTACAAAAATAGCGTACATATTGTAGATAAAATGCAAAATCATCGGGGCAAGAATGCTGCGTGTTGCAAATGCGGCGAATCCAAGACATAGTCCGACAAACATGTAAATCATAAATCCCGGTCCGTCAAAGTGAATCATTCCAAAAAGTAACGCAGAAGCGATAATTGCACTTGTTCCTCCGAATTTTTCATACTCTGTCATGAGTATCCCACGGAAAATCAATTCTTCCATGAGTGCAGGCATGACGGCGAATGCAAGAATAATGTATATCGTCGCTCCGGGGTGGGTGGGAACGGCTGTCGTCCAATCGTCCACGATTGTTGGACTGATTCCGATAGAATGCAATACAAATTTGAGGATAATGCTGCCCAGAATCATGACAAAGAGGAGAAACAGCATGATCGGCACTTGATTCAATCCAAACAGCTTGAGGCGTGTGCTTTCGACATAGCCGACACCTTTTAGTTTGCAATAGAAAACGCCCGGAAGTGCAAAAATCATTATTTGCAAGACGACCAAAGCCATGTACGGATTATCGCCCGTGAGCGCATCGAGGTTGATTAATCGCACAAAAAGCAGCAAGATGAGTATAACCAGCACAAGAAGAGGTGGGGCAATTACGTTTGGCTCACGCATGAATCGTAATATTTTTGACATGAACTCTCCTTATGTAAAATTTTGATAACTTGCGTTTAAAGATATATTATTTCGCAACAAGATATAAATCGCGCTCTGTCACGACAGCATCAACGGGCTGATCGAATTTTAGCTTTGGAATGCGCTCAACAAGCAGGATGTCGTAAGTCACGCCGATTTTCGTACCGTTATATTTGGGCAGAAAGCGGTCATAATAGCCTCTTCCATAGCCAAGCCGATATCCGCGCCTGTTAAAGGCGAGACCGGGGACAATGCAGACCGAGGCGTGAAAATCCTGATCGGGAATATATATTTCTCTGTCGAGAGACGGCTCAAGAATATCATACTTACCGGGTAGGAGTTGTTCACGTGACGTTACACGGTGAAAGTGCATGATTTCGCCTTCACAGCGCGGATAATAAACTTTTTTTCCATGGGCAATCGCTGTGTCGAATAATGTCGAAACATCTACTTCGCCTCGAAATGCCGCGTACAGCAGCACACTGTCGGCGAGTAGGAAGCTGGAGAGCGCTTGGATTTGTGCAGCTATCGCTTGCGAGGCAGACTGTTTCTCTTCAGACGGTATTCCTCTTCTTTTCTCAAGACACTCTGCACGGTATAGGATTTTTAATTCTGCGATACGCTGTAAATAGTTTTGTGTCTTCATATGCGCTCCCCGTACTCTCTTGATTTTGCTGATTTTACACTATAATTATGAATTTTTTGTGACCAAATTCACTTTTTCGATGATTTCTGCGAAAATTTCTTCATTGTGATGGACAGCTTGCGTCGTTTCGAGAAGCAATCCTCAAAAGTTTTCTCGCGGGAAGTGAATTCCCACTTCAAACTTTTTCGTCATTCTCGACGACTACAGCCTTTGCTGCCGCTATGATTTCTGCGAAAATTTCTTGGCGCGGCAGAAGTGTATCGCCGTCGTTGCAACGAATCACGTGCCATCCGAGTTTCTCCGCGGCGTATAATCCTGCCTCACGACTGCGTTCGAGATGGGAAGTATCTCTCTCGTGGATGTCGATTTTCTGTCCCGTGGAGTCAGAGCGGCTTTTCACGAGATTTTGCGCCATTTGATGTGGCAAGTCAAGATAAATCACTAAATCGGGAGTGGGAAGTCCCAGTTTGACATGCTCGAAATCATGCAGCCATGCGAGGAATTCGTCCCATTGCGATTGCGGGATTTTGGTCATTTGGTGAATGGCATTTGCCGTGGTGTAGCGGTCGGCAATGACCACACCATCGAGTTTATGCCAATCGGTTTGATAGGAGATATAGCGGTCAAGCGCAAACATGGCACTGGCGGCATACGGACCTGTGTCGGCAGGGTTTTCGCCGAATTCACCTGCGAGATACGACTTGACCAATGCGCCCGAAGGCTTGTCGTACATGGGGAAGGAAATTTTGGAGACAGATACAGCGAGATTTTCAAAGTGCCCTGCGAGCAGGGCAGATTGAGTAGCTTTTCCGCTGCCGTCCAGTCCGTCGATTACGATTAAGGTCATAGTTTCCTCCGAGAAAATGGGCTAACAATGCCCTTTACCTTTTTCCCCTCTCTTGAGGGAGGTATCGACGCAGTCGAATGGTTTCCACTTGAAAACGCTAGTTTTCAAGTGAATCACTCGCCGTCATTAAGCATCAAGCTCGAATACTCTGCATGTGATATCAACACTGTGCGCGGTTTCTGTCCATCTGGGGGTGAAACGATGCCCATGTATTGCAATCTGTCGATGAGCGCAGCCGCTCTGCCATATCCGAGACTTAATCTGCGTTGAATGAGCGACGTGGAGATTTTACCGCTCTCGAATGCGAGTTGAATCGCCGCTTTGAGCATGGGGTCATTCTCGCCGCTGTCGTCGGCGGTGGAATATTCCCCTGTGATGGCGTGCTTTTTGCCTTTGCCTGTGGATTCGTGTCGTTCGGCTTCACGCTCGATTTGATCGGCAACACTTTCGTCATACTCAGCTTCGCCGCAGCGGTCGAGGATGAAGCGCACGACCGACTCGACTTCGGAATCCGAGACAAATGCGCACTGTGCGCGTTCGGGCTTCGGTCGCCCGGTAGGTGCAAACAACATATCTCCACGCCCGATGAGCTTTTCCGCTCCGCCCGAGCCGATGATGGTGCCGCTATCCACTTGACTGGCAACGGTGAACGCAATGCGGCTGGGCACATTTGCTTTGATAAGTCCCGTAATAACGTCAACCGACGGACGCTGTGTCCCGAGGACAACGTGAACTCCTGCGGCGCGCCCTTTTTGAGCGATACGACAGATGGATTCCTCCACTGCGTCACGGTCGGTCATCATCAAGTCGGCAAGCTCGTCGATAAAAATGACCAGTTGCGGCATGGGCTTGCGCTCGGGAAAGGGCTTTATCATTTTGTTGTAGCTGAACAGGTCGCGCACGCCCATTTCTTCGATTTGGCTGTAGCGGTTCTCCATCTCGGCGACCGCCCACGTGAGCGCTCCGGCTGCTTTTTTATTATTACTGACCACGGGCACAATGAGATGCGGTAGCTTGTTGTAGACGTTGAACTCGACCTTCTTTCGGTCAATCATGATGAGTTTGACCTCGTCGGGAGTGGCTTTATACAGCAGCGACAATATCAGACAGTTGAGACACACGGATTTTCCGCTGCCCGTTGTCCCTGCGATGAGCAAGTGGGGCATTTTAGCGATGTCGATGTAGATGGGGTCGCCTGCCACATCCACGCCGAGGGCAGCTGTGAGCTTGTCCGGGCTATCGCGAAACTCTGGCGTATCAATGAGTTCGCGAAGGTAGACAGTTTCGCGAACGCTGTTGGGCACTTCGACTCCGACGGCGGCTTTGCCGGGAATAGGCGCTTCGATTCTCACACCTGTTGTGGCAAGCGACAGGGCGATGTCATCCACCAGATTGGCGATAGATTTTACACGAACTCCCTCATCAGGAGCAAGCTCGTAGCGGGTGATGGTCGGACCGCGTGACACGTTGACTACGCTGGTTTTGACCTTGAAACTCTGCAGCGTTTCGACCAATTTGCGTGCTTTGGTGTTGACCTCGTCGTGGAAGTTGACGTTCTTCTTTGGTTCGCTGCGCAGCAAACTTGCGGGGGGCAATACGTACTCTGCCGTAGCAGGAATTTCTGTGGGTGTTGGTGCGCTTCGCTCCGGAGCAACGGCTGCTTCGGTTGTACCGAACAGCGGACGACGGCTGATTCCGCCCTGATTTACAGGCGGAATGATGATGTCGTCGGATTCCGTCGTTCCGCCCAGATTCAGGCTAGTGACTTGTAGATCGCCGTTCTGCTCAATTGGTTGATGTAAGTTGCCCGTCGAGGAAGGGGTATGCAGCACTGCGCCGCCCTCTTCGAGGAAGATTTTTTTGAGCATGACCGCGCCCTCGACGGGTTCGGTTTTGAGTCGGAGCGAATCGGGTCTTTCATATGCAGGTGTCTCTGCTTGCTCATGCGGCAATGGAGGCGGCTGTAGCGGATTTGCTCCGCTTCCTGAGATGGTGAATCCGCCGGTAGTACCGACAGACATAGTTGGTGCAGTGCCACTCTGATTGTTCGCCATATATAAGTCGTCGATATTCGCCAAGGGGTCGGCAGGTTTGGCTTGTGCATTATCAGCAAAATCGGGGTTGATTTTCCTCACTTGACGAGGCGGAGGAGTCATACCACGCTGAATAGCACGATGCTCGGTGCGCAGTTCGCGCTTGGTGGGATACATGACAGGCGGAGGTGTGGGATTTTTAGCATGAGCGCGACGATGTTCTTCAAGTGCGATGTTGCGTTGCTCTTTGTTGTACTTTGCTTGCGAGCGCGAGCTTTTCCAGCACCTACTAGCGAATTCGCCTAGCTTGCGTCCCATCCATGCAATTACTTCGAGCGGAACAAGCCCGATGAGCAGCAATCCGATGATAAAGAGGGCAATTGTCGCCAGTGTGACGGTCGCAATTTGCCCAATGACTACGACAACCAGCCATCCGATGTGCGTACCGACAAATCCGCCGCCGTTGAGGCTTGTCCCTGCGGTGAAGGCGTTAGTTCCCGTGAGAATACTGCCATAGCAGTTGACCGTGTCTGTGCAAATTGTCGGGTAATCACAGCACATGGCAGGGCTTAGGGCATGCGCTCCTGTTGCAGCAATAGCAAGGAAGAATGTACAGTTGATAATTCTGCTTCGACGATGGCTGTTCTTCAAATCGCGTCCATAGAAGACGCCGATAATGACCATGAGAACAGGGATTGTCCATGCGGCATATGAAAATAGCCCTGTGAGTCCATCACGAACGATATTGCCGACAAATCCCAAACTGTCGGGCGTGAACAGGCAAAACGCAATGAACAATGCTCCCAGAACTACGATAAACGGGATGACTTGTGACCACAAGCTAACTGGTTGTTGGGTTGATTTTTTTGTTGGCATGGGTTTTAATTCTCCTTGAGGACTATTCCCCTCTAAGGAGGGGGTGGCGTTCGGCGGTTTTCCGAATGACGGGGTGGTATTATAATATAATGTTTTCGTAGGCGGATTCACTCCGCCGCAGAAAATATACCTGTACGGTTTCCACTTGAAAACGAAGTTTTCAAGTGAGTTTAACTACTCCCACCACTATTGCCGCTGCTCCTACTGCCCAGCAGTAGTATGCGAACATGGTGAAGTTAGTCCGCTTTGCAATATACACAAGCAGCTTGATGGCAAAGAATCCGACGATAGCAGCGACGGCTGCTCCGACGAGGTATATTGCCATTTGCCCGCTGTCGCTGGACTCGGCGAAGAATTCAGGAAGCTTAAAGACACATGCTCCTGCGATTGCGGGAATGGAGAGCAGGAATGAGAATTTGACCGCTGTCTCGCGAGTCATTCCGGCGAACAATCCGCCTGTGATGGTACTCCCGCTGCGGCTGATGCCGGGGATGATGGCGACGAATTGGATAAGTCCGACGATAAATCCGTGGCGAATTTTGAGGCTTTCGAGGTCAAGCTTGCCTTTGGATACTCTGTCTGATACGAACAGTATTAGTCCATTTACCATGAGTGCTGCGCCGACAAAAATAAGGCTGGTCATGGCAGCTTCAATGTAGCCCTCGAGGAATGCAGCAGGGATGAGTAGCAATGTGCCGATGAGAAGTAGCAACGATAGTCGCTCGTTCAGGGTATAGTTCTCCCACTTGCGCTCTCCACGAAAGAATTTGCCGCACATCGTGAAAAATGCAGGTACGATTCCGAGGATATCTCTCCAATACACGGCGACCACAGCAACCAGCGTGCCAAGATGCAGCAGCACAATGAATTGCAGCACTCCCTCGGCATCGTGGCCGGTCAGATTTGCGAATAAGCCGAGGTGTCCCGAGCTAGAGATGGGAAGAAATTCTGTGATGCCTTGGATTATTCCGAAGATTATGGATAAAAATAAAGTCATAGCACTTTCTCCCTATATGATGGACAGTTTATACCCTTTCCCTCCATGGAGGGGTGACGGCGTAACCGACGGGGCGACTTTTCAAAAAATGTTTCCGTAGGCGGATTCAACAAGCGGAGCGTGAGGCTGTAGTCGCCGAGATTGACGATAAAGTCTGTGAGCGGAATTCACTTCCGCGTAAAGATTTTTGAGTCAAATCTTCGAGGCGATGCAAGCCGTTAATGCGCCGTAGGAAGCGTACCCATATGGCTTCCACTTGAAAACGGAGTTTTCAAATGAGTATAGACATTCCTATATATAGTATCAAATTTTACGAAAAATTACAAGAGGAATTTTGACGATGACTGAAATAATGAATAAAATTTTCATCAAACGCAATGTTTTGTGCGCGATTTTAGGTGTAGGAGCAGGATTAATCGGCGGCTTACTGGGCAGTGGAGGGGGGATTTTGTTGATTTTTTGTCTGCCGCTGTTAGATAGGGACAAAGACAAAAAAGACATTTTCGCACAAACCATAGCTATCATCCTGCCTATGACGCTATTTTCGGTGTGGATGTACTCACGCGAAGGTGGTGTCGAGTGGAGCGGCTCACTTGTTTACCTCATTCCGGGAGCGTTAGGAGGATTGGTGGGAGCGCATTTCTTGGAGAAGTTCAAGCCCGGATGGGTGAACAAAATTTTTGCGGTAGTGGTGATTGTGGCGGGTAGCATTTTAATTATACGATGAGTATGACGGGACAAGCGCCAGCGTTGTCCCTGCGCGCAAATGCCACAACTCAATCTTTCTTCTGTTTTTTAAACAACACAATCAATCCCGACAGCACCAAAAATCCGCCGAAAATCTTGCGCAGCAAATTGGTTTCCATGTTCGCTGCGATTGGCGAGCCGAAATATGCTCCGACCAGGGCGAATGCTGCGCAAATTGCCACCACGTGCCAATCGATGTTGCGCTTGCGCACATGGATTATCATACTTGCGCCCGAAGCAGCGACGAAAAACAGCATATTTGCGCCTTGTGCTTGCAACTGCGGAGTCGACAGTACCAAAGTTAGATACAACACTAACAGTCCTCCGCCGCCCACGCCCAATCCGGCGAGGGTTGCGACAGCAAATGCGACTATGATAGTTAGTAATGCCATAGCGAAAACACAGCCTCCTTTTGCTTGACTTGAATGATTATTTATGTTATAATATAAGGTAAACCATTTAGCGAGGAGTCCACATGAAAATTCTTGGAATAGACCCCGGTTTGGCTCGATGTGGATGGGGAGTCGTGGACTATACAGCATCGCGCTTCACCACATTGGGCTATGGAGCTATCATTACTCCGGCAGGAATGGATTTCGGCGAGCGGTTGGTCACGCTGCATCGCTCGATATGTGAGATTATTGCCCACTTTTCACCCGAACAAGTAGCTATCGAGGAACTTTTTTTTCAGAACAACCAGAAAACCGCCATGGCAGTATCCCAAGCCCGCGGAGTTTTGGTACTGGGTGCAGCGCAGGCAGGCTTGCCTGTCGCAGAATACACCCCTCCGCAGGTCAAACAGGCGGTAGTCGGCTATGGCAGAGCGGAAAAGTCGCAGGTCATCGTGATGGTGTCGTCCATTTTGGGGCTTGTGAATTCGCCAAAGCTGGATGATACAGCGGATGCACTGGCGTTGGCGATATGTCATGCTCATTCCCATCGAACCTGATGGTTCGTCGGGGCCCTTTTGATTTTATTAAATGCGCCTGTTCGATGCGAATAAATCGCACCGGGCACAAAACAACCGCCTCGCGGCGGCACGGCACGTGAAGTTTTACGATGTTCCATGTTTAACATTTTTGTCCGACCACCCAGCCCTTCTTTGCGAATGCAAACTTGTACGGGGTCCCGCATCACGCCGCAAGGCGGCTGTGCGGGATGACGGCATAAAGACGGGAAGTTTGCGCCGTGTTCCAATGGAACGCACCCGTCATCCCGCAAAATTTGCATAGCAAATTTATGCGGGATCCCATAGAAATCTGAATTCGTTTATTTTATATATCTTTTCGGACGCGCAATGCGCCCCCTACTTCCGAACTCCGACTTCATAACTCTGAACTCGAAAGGACTTTCCATGTTCCATTACCTATTCGGCACTTTAGCCATGCTTGAGCCATCCGTCGCAGTCATCGATTGCAGCGGAGTTGGCTATAAACTGACCATCAGCGGCAATACATACGCGGCATTGGCACGCGATTACACGTCGCAAACTGCTGTCAAGCTATACACGCACATGTCCGTTCGTGAGGATGCGGTCGAGCTATTCGGATTTGCTGACGAGACGGAATTGACCGCATTTCGCGCGCTGACGACTGTGTCGGGAGTTGGACCAAAGGCTGCGCTGGCGATTTTGACGGCACTGGACGTGCAAGGCTTAGTCAATGCTATTGCCAACAACGACCCGCGGGCTATCTCGGCAGCCAACGGAGTGGGCGCAAAGACGGCAAGCCGTGTGATACTTGAACTGACGGACAAACTGTCGGCTCAGGTTGGCGTTGCTCCGTCGGGTACAGCTCCATCCTCACCGCAGCCCAAAGGCGCAGAGGCCGTGCCTGCGATTTTGCAAGATGCGCGTAACGCGTTGATGGTGTTGGGGTATTCACGAAGTGAAGCGACCAGCGCGCTGGGCAAGATTGATTTGAGCGGAATGTCACTCGAGGAGATTGTAAGAGCTGCGTTGGCGGTGATGTGAGGTAACGAATAATGGCAATTTTAACGAATACGCAAATAAAGCACGGATATTATGAAGCTGGCGTCTTGCCCGCATCTGATAGATGGAAATCCTACGTACAGTTAAAAGATTACAAAGGAGAAGATAAAATAACTGTTGCGTGCACTCAACTAGATTACTTGTTCTTGACCGAGCGCGAAAAAAAGCGAATATTAAACGAGTGGATTGATTTTTTCAAAACCAACACAAAAGCTCTAAAAGCATTGAATTTTTGCTCTCGAGTGCCGCAAGCATTATTCGATGCCGCTTGCTCTCAAGAAAATTTGGAAGAGTTGTATTTGAAATGGGGAACGTACAAAGATTTATCACCATTAAGGTTATTGCCAAAACTGAAATTTCTGCATGTCGGATCGGGAGCAGGCGTTGAGTCACTGGCTCCGCTCGATGAATTAAAATCCCTCGTTGTTCTTTCTATTGAAAATTTCAAAAAAATTGAGGACTATTCGCCGCTTTCAGACCTTGATAATTTGGAACAATTATATATACATAGTTCGATATTAGTCCGTATTTATATGAATGATCTAGAATTTTTACGAGATATGCAAAATCTTTTATCATTTGGCATGGGCGATGTTACTTTTAGAAATAAATATACAAAGGCTGAATTGAAGAAGTTCGCTGCGGATCTACCTAATATTCATTTCATAAACTGGGAGTGATGACTTGGCATGCCGTGGAACAATTCAGCAAATGGCGATTATATCACCTCACGCCCGAAGCAACGTGCGACGACTGTATCCAAACCTCACACCAACTGGATTGCCACGGCGGCGAACCAACATCGAATTATTTATTCACCCCATCGCCTCGCAATGACGATACTGTTCGTTTTGGCGAAGCAGGTGTCAATTGCTACACGAAAGGACCTCCCTATGGAAAAATCATGGACTAACGAACTCGACCTGGACAGCACCGAACGCATTGTCACCGCCGAGCAAATGGAGCTTGACATCGCCGAGCCGAGCCTGCGCCCCTCTCGTTTAGCCGAATACATAGGGCAGGACGCGGCGAAAGAGAATCTGTCGGTGTACATAGATGCCGCGTGCGGGCGTGGCGAGATGCTCGACCACGTGCTGCTGTATGGGCCACCCGGATTGGGCAAGACTACGCTGGCAGGGATAATCGCGCGCGAAATGGGCGTGAATATCCGCATTACAAGCGGGCCTGCGCTCAATATTCCGGGCGATTTGGTGTCGATTTTGACCAATCTCGCGCCCAACGACCTGCTGTTCATAGACGAGATTCACCGACTAAACCGCGTGGTTGAGGAGTCGCTGTACTCCGCCATGGAGGACTTTGCCGTGGACTTGATGATCGGCAAAGGTCCCAGCGCGCGAAGCCTGCGCATGAATCTGCCGCCGTTTACTCTGGTCGGCGCGACCACACGAGCGGGGCAGCTGTCCTCGCCGTTGCGCGACCGATTCGGCGTGCTGCTCAAGCTGGAAATGTACACGCCCGAGCAATTAGCCGTCATCGTGACGCGGAGCGCGGGGATTTTGGACATCCCCATCTCGGAGGACGGCGCTAATGAAATCGCCACACGTTCGCGAGGAACGCCGCGAATCGCAAACAGGATTTTGCGGCGTGTGCGTGACTTTGCCGAGGTCAAAGGACAGGGCAAAATCGACCGAGAAATCGCGGATTTTGCGCTGAACGCGTTGGAAATCGACCATCTTGGGTTGGACAAGACGGACAGGCGAATGCTGGACATCATCATCCGCAACTTTGACGGCGGACCAGTGGGACTGGAAACCTTGGCAGCCACGCTCGGAGAGGAGACCATTACTCTCGAAGACGTAGTCGAGCCGTTTTTGATGCAGATTGGCTTCCTCGCACGCACGCCACGCGGTCGGATTACGACCAGTTTGGCTTTCGAACATATGAAGGACAGTTGACAGGGGACAGTGAACAGTGGACAGTTTGCATCTCGTAGTGGCGAACTGTGTTCGCCTGTGAAAATCCTCCCGACTTCTGACGAAGTCTCCCCCCTTTTGCAAGGGGAGCAGACACTGCAGACACTAAAGCCTCCCTTGCAAAAGGGAGGGGAACCGCTTGCGGTGGAGGGATTCAAAACCACCCCGTCGGCTACGCCGCCGCCCCTCCCAAGAGGGGAATTAGTGCGACGGAATTTGAATGCACCCTGTAGGGACGGTCGCCCTCGACCGTCCGCAACATTATATTCGCTCCGCACATTGCGGATGACCGAGGGCAGTCATCCCTACATGATACGGCAAAATCTCATCGTAACCCGTTGGGGCGACCCTTGCGGTTGCCCGTGAAATGAATACGCACAACACAGCGGACGGCAGATTGCCGCCCACATACATAACGTATTGGAGAAAAACAATGCCCAGACTAGCAAAAAAACATCCAGCAGGCAAAGAACCCTTACCCAAAACTAAATATAAATTTGAAGACGCAGTCGTAAATTATCTCGAAAACACCGATGATTGCAAAAGAGCTTTGAGGTTCGGCGAATGGCTTCGCGCGAACAAGTTCGGTCCGTCAGCCGCGCCAACCGGATATAATTGGTATATCAATATCAGCGGTAGCCATGTTTGCCATATCAGACTGCACGATGGCGATTGGCTTATTTGGCCGTTTCATAATATACAGCGTGATATTGTAGAAAATACTGATATAAAAGAAGAAATTCTTGACAGCGCATTTTTATGTTTCAAGTGTTCGCATGGGGATGGTTGTCTGCCACGCACAACAATGAATTTGCATGGAAAAGACATAGAAAATGTATGTATGCACACACGGATTAGTATTCGTAATCCTAACGATAAAGTGTTGGATGTTATTAAAGAGAGCTTACTAAGTCGGAGAGAAGAGGCATTGAAGAAAACGGAGTAGTTTGGAATCGTTCTCTACAAAAACACAAATATATTATACAAATCGGAGGACTAACATGTCAATCAATTTAACAGGGAAAATCGCACTTGTAACCGGTGCATCCGGGCAACTCGGGAGAGTAATGGCGCAAACTTTGGCAGCTCACGGAGCTGACGTGGCTGTGCACTACATCCAAAACGAAGCTATGGCGACATCCATAGTCAAGGAAATCGAGGGCATGGGTCGCCGTGCCATTGCCGTGCAAGCGGACATCACGAATGAAGCAAGCGTGAACCAAATGCGCGACATCATTTTCGACAAGCTGGGGCATGTTGACATTGTGGTCAATAACGCGGTGAGTCAGTACACTTGGACGAGTATTTTGGAGCAGGATATTGCAGATTTCGCCGACCAATTCGAAACATGCATAATGCAAAGCGTTTTGACTGCCAAAGCCTTTTTGCCGACAATGTCAGAGAAAAAAAGCGGGCGATTCATCGGAATTAACACCGAATGTTCCACGTTATGCAATGCAAATTCGGGCGCGTATGCCGCTGCCAAACGTGGCATGGACGGATTGTACCGCGTGCTTGCCAAGGAAGTAGGTCCCGACAACATAACAGTCAATCAAGTTGCTCCCGGTTGGACAATTAGCGACCGCGACCGCAAAAACGGCACAGAAATTAGTCCGAACTATGCCAAAAACGTCCCTCTCGGACGCCGCGGAACAGACCAAGAGATAGCGAATGTGGTTTTGTTTCTGGCATCCGAGCTGTCGTCATTCGTGACAGGGGTATGTATTCCTGTGAGTGGTGGGGCAGTGATGGTGTAGGGCGGAGGGGCAGTGGATAGTGAGTAGTGGACAGTATATAGGTAAGGGCACTCACTCCGTCAGTGAGCGTAGGGGCGAACAGTGTTCGCATCTGAAAATCCCCCCGACTTCTGGCGAAGTCTCCCCCCTTTTGCAAGGGGCGCACGGAAACAGCTGCACCATAGCCTCCCTTGTTAAAGGGAGGTGGCGCGCGCAGCGTGACGGAGGGATTCTATCACACAAACATCTTAGGGACGACCGAGGGCGGTCATCCCTACAAAACATCTCTGTAGAAGAACTCCATGATAAAACCTTATTCCAAAATTCACTTGCATGACTGCGTCGCTTTATTCATCAATGTTTTCAACTCGTCTCCATAGAATGATAACTGGACTTACGGCGCGGCACAAAAATGTCTTGAAGAACTAACCGAAAATAATCGTTTTCTAGGCTTTACAATATGGGATGAAACTGTATTGTTGGGCGCAATTTTCTGTCATATTAAAACGCATTGGCGCGGCGATGAAATTTATATCAACGAAATGTTTGTTTCTCCTTAGCATTCATGCACAAACGCGTGAAATAAATGCGCATTCAACGACGGGCGAGCGACCCCGCTCGCCCGTCGTTAAATGCGTACCAATCGTTGCGGGCGACCGAAGTCGGTCGCCCCTACACAAACATCACTTTTGCACCGCACCCGTGGGGGCGAACATTGTTCGCCCAAACCATCCCGTCGGCTTCGCCGCCACCCCTCCCGGGAGGGGAATTAAAACAAGGACATTTCCATGCGATACACCCCAAACTGGACTGAATACGAACTACTGGACACCGCTGACGGATGCCGTCTTGAGCGGTGGGGGCAGTACTTTCTCGTGCGCCCCGACCCACAGGTTATATGGAGCAGCAGTGTACCCAATTCCCCTCCCGGGAGGGGTGCCCCAGCGGGGCGGGGTGGTTTTATGCGCACAGAATGGCACAATCCCCACGCCACATACGAGCGTTCTTCCACCGGCGGAGGGCAATGGATAAACGTGTCACCCGACTTGCCCGATGAATGGATTGTGCGGTACACCCCTCTCGACCTCGCGTTCTACATTCGCCCTACTTCGTTCAAGCACACGGGATTGTTCCCCGAGCAGGCGGTGAATTGGGAGTTCATTCAGGCTGAAATTCGAGCGCATTCTTGTAGGGGCGGATGGCAATCCGCCCCTACAGTCCTCAACCTCTTCGCATACACGGGCGGAGCGACCATCGCCGCAGCACGTGCAGGTGCGAACGTCACTCATGTGGACGCAAGCCGCGGTATGGTGGAGGTGGCAAAGCAGAATGCCGCACTCAACCGCTTGCCTAATGACCGAATCAGGTGGATTGTGGACGACTGCCGCAAGTTTGTGCAGCGTGAAATCCGACGTGGGAAGAAGTACGACGCCATCATCATGGACCCGCCCTCGTATGGGCGCGGCAGCAATGGTGCCGTGTGGAAGCTGGAGGACGACATCTTTCCGC
>Ga0123355_10002730_pt1 | contig 25015 bp, 26 predicted proteins | sample TergutEmb28metaG_3_FD_89872 | JGI IMG/M metagenome (GOLD analysis project Ga0123355, IMG submission 89872) | Embiratermes neotenicus P1 segment gut microbial communities from Petit-Saut dam, French Guiana - Emb289 P1 | ecosystem: Host-associated > Arthropoda: Insects > Digestive system > Gut ...
GCCACTTCGTTTCGCAGAGCACAGGCAGCCACTCTGCTGGAATTTCATGTACCATTCACGAATTGTTTTGTCTGTAGGTGGTTCTGTGTGGTACATGATCCGAAACCTCCGTTGCACCATCACAATTGACTCAGTTTTGGCAAATTCCAAGACACAGAAAGCTTTCTTATTCACTGTGAACGCCATTTTTCGTCACGGCTACCCCCTAGCGGTGGAACCTGCAAGTACACCAAAGCCCCTAGTACAAAAAAAACTTGGAGAGATTCTCTATCTATTGATATGCTCCTTTCTGCCGTGTCAGTCTTGGTTGTTGCGCAGTCGAGTTCGGAAATCCCGGAGGGAGTTATGAATAACCCTGTATGTTTTGTTAGCATTTTTTATTCATTCTTGCAAGTCTGTTTGTTTATTGTTATCTTCATTAAGTATAACTCCTAAATATTTAAAATTTTCATCTCTTTCAAATTTGTAAATTTTTATTTTCAAATGTCCTAATTTTATTTGCGTTAAACTGTTTTTCCTTACACTATCATATATTTTGTCTTTTTTTGGTTTATCTGTAATCCGAACTTTCTGGCAATGTTTTCCATTTCTACATACAGTTTTTTATTTCTATTTCATTTTTTCCAATTAATACAATGTCATCTACATATGCTAATACATTCAATTGTTCTTTACCAATCTTTATACCACTAGGAACCATTTTTATACTTTGTATCACTTTTTGTAATGCCAAATTGAAGGATGACAGTGTTCTATTCTGACCACACTTCTTATCTTTTGTACACATGTTTTACGCATATTTATTAATTTAGTAGGAGTTTTAAATTCTTCCATACATTTCCATAGTGTATCTCCTCGTGTAGAGTCATATGCCTTTTGAAAATCAATGAATAAATATTGTACACTCTTATTATACTCCCAAATTTTTTCATTTATTATTTTCAATGCAAATATATTGTCAATTAGTGATCCTATATCTCTAAATCCATTCTGATAGTTCCCCATAATTTTTCCAATATATGGTTTAATTTTTCCCAATATTATATTCGACAAAATTGTGTAAGCTGCATTTCCTAGTGCTATTCCCCTGTAATTCTCACACCTATCCCTCACTCCTCTTTTGTGTATAGGGACTATTATAGTTTCTTTCCATTCTGCAGGTATCCTTTTCTCCTCCCAGATTTGTCTTACTACTAGTAGTTCCTAAACTCTATTCAGTATATCTCCTCCATATTTTATTAATTCTGGATGTATTCCATCAGTTCTAGCCACCCTCTTTTTTTTTTTAAGCTTCTTATTGCCTTTTTTACATCTTCTAATAGTAGTAAGTTGTTCTACTTCAACTTCACTAATTTCCTTTTTTGATTAATTCCCGTGGCTCTTGTGTGTTCAGTAATTTGTCAGAGTTTTCCTTACATATTTCTGCTTTCTCCTTTGTATTCATTGCAAGTTCTACTTTTTTGTTCCTAATTATGCTAAATTTATGTTGATATCCTTTCTTAAATTGGTTTACTGTTTGATACATCTTCCTTGTGTTGTTATGCTTTTGATACTCTTCTGTTGAGTCTGTTATGTTTTTCATGTATACCTTTTTCTTCTTCCTAATTATTTTGTGAGCTTCTTTTCTTTTATGGTGATACTCCTGCTCTTCTTCTCCCTTCTTCCTTATGTCAACCACTTTTCTCTTGCTCTGTTCATTTGTTTGATTGCACATTTACATTCATCATACCATTTATTTTTAAATGTTTCTGTGCCTTCATCCTTTTCTATAAGCTGCTGTTTAGTTTCCTTAATTATTGTTTTAATGTTCTCCCATTTTTCATTAATACTATTGTCAGTACTATCTTCATTGTCCAAATTTGCCAGTATTTCAAACCTATTATTAATCTCTATAGCATATTCTTGTTTCCACTTTGGATTTTGAAAAATATTCACCATTTTTCTTTTCTCATATTTATTTCCAGTTTTTACACTTATTTTCACTTTAAAATTTATTTTCAGTAAGTTGTGATCTGATCCCATGTCTGGTCCCCTTAGTGCTCTGATGTCTGTTATTGCACTCCTGAATTAAAATGTTGTGAAGAAATTCTAATGCATGTGGATATCTTGAGGGAAGTTAAGAGTGACATAGTGGTTCTGTGTTCCAGGCAAAGTGTTGGTGCACTGTGTAATGGGAATGTCTAGATCTAGTACCTGTGTGCTATCATACCTGATGATCAAAGAAGGTTTTACTGCTACTGAAGCAATGAGAAGAGTCCGACTGCATCGTGATATTCGCCCGAATGATGGATTTCTTCACCAGTTGGCGGAATTAGACAATAAACTAAGACGAGAAAGGGGCCGTATCGCCAGTCTCTGATAGGGAGTTAAGAGTGGTGATAAAATTTTAATAATACACATGCAAAAATAAAACTATATTAACCATGGAAAAATTAATATTTAATCCATAACACATATCATAAATGCAGTGACATATTACATGCTCTTCCATCAAGTTTACTTGAAGATAACATGCCATGAGCTAAGAAACTCTGGCCAATACATAACAAAAATTCATTCACCCAACAGGAAGCATAAGCCCATCTTCAATTTACTTAACCCTTCAGGTAGTCCTGTCCCTTGCATGAAAATGTCTTATAACATGTTGATTTATTAACATTTCAGTGATAAGAATATGTATTTCCTTTCATAAAACAGTCAGTTGAGAGAACTGTTAATGGTGGCTAGAATCACAGCTATGAGGAACATAGCACACCTATGTGTCTGAGTGTTTTCCATTCAAATAACAGTGGGCAGGCAGCCAGATTATGACTCCCAAAGTTTGAGTTAATATAAGTAAATACAGAATTGACTTGCAACAGAAGTATTTTAGGTCTGAGATGAGAGCACCAATTAATTTAAAAACTGCAAAATAATTCAAGAATTTGTAGCCTACAACTTGTATAGTATTGCAATTATCTTCAATTATACTCATTCTGTATTTATGTAAAGATGTGCCTGTACATGTTATAGTATCTCATGAATTGTGACGGAGTGGTAAGTACAACAAGCATTATAGGCTCAGCAAAGGTTATTGTAGAAATATCAAAGACAAATATTCAAGTGTATGTCAGACTGAGATACATGCTGGTATAAGTATGAAAGCACACTTCATTAAATTCATAGGATGTAACAGTGAGGTTTATCAGTTCCTTAATAAATACCAACTTTTAAATAAAAAACAACTGTGTATATTTATTTATCCTTACATAGTTAATAATTTTTGTATTTTACAGCCTCATGTACAGTATCTACAAATATCATGCTGTTTTCAAATACTGTATACTAATACCTCTTATTCTTATATCAGTAAACATCATCATCCTTTGCAAGACCTCATAACTGTATTTGCAGAATACAGTTGTGTACAAAACATGAAATTCTGTTTTACTCACACATATATGTACAGAACACCTGAAAATACATCTAGGTTTAATACATAAGAATGCATCATATTGCTCTGAATGTAGGGCTTCATTTTGCATGGAAAATTATATGAAATATATGTTCTGAGCCAGTAAGGGAATACATACAAGACATTTGAAGGGTTTGCAGAAAATGCCACATAAGATTTTTGCAAAGAGATGCAACCCACTTAAATTCACCTATTTTGGCAAAAGACATTAAAAATAACACGGCAACTATTCATACCTATTCAAAGAGTGCTAATGACAGTAGTCATAACGCAGTGTACCACAAATTCTATTGTGCATTACAAAGTACATGTCCTCATGGGAGTGTTAAAAAAATGTAATTTCAGTTTAATGTGCTCAACTAATTCAGTTACATTTAATTTATTAGTGCCCACAATGCAGATGATGTGCTGGAATTGAGAGGCAGTAAAGAGGAAAGTAGTATTAAGTGGGTGGTGGAAGGATGTGAGAGGATAAGGCAACCAGTACAATATGTCCATATTGTTGTAGTGTCTTTGCCTGCTAATATTCTTGTGCAGTTGTGTGTTTTATTCCCTTACTAGCCCTTAAAATAATTCCAAAATAATGAATGGAAAAGTTAACCATCTGGCAAATGGTAAGAAAGAATGAGCAAAGAGAGCGTGGATGTCATGGATATCTTGAACAAACTTGGGTTGATTCATTGTTATGAAGGAAATAAAAAAAATGTGACACTATACCACAGGAATCCAAGAAACTCTAGATCATGGGTTTCCAACCTTTTATGGCAATTGACCACACCTGCTACTGTGGGCTGGTTCATGGGCTGCTCGTGGAAAAATAAGTGGCATAACTAACTGCCCAAACTGCTGTGTAATTCTTATAGTACATACATAATTTACAATTGTGGCCACAGGCTGTGGTTGGAAACCCATGCTGTACACAGGTTTATTCATAATGAGGAAAAATGAAACCTAAGTGTGCAGCTGCTATTATAGTGCAAAAAATATAATGGAAACACTGGAGAGTTTGAGGATTGTATCACAAAAAGAAATCTGGGTTTCCAAGGTTCTCCCTGTTAATGATAAGTGCCCACATCAAGACCACTGAACAGATTTCCCTGAAAACAATGGCTGCGTTTACCCCACCTAATACAACCTTATTACCATGGCTGACAGATCAAGGTGTTACAGCTTTACATTGTGTAATTAGCAACTAAAGGATAAAGAATTTTGGCAACAATGTAGCTATAACAGATGGAACTTACATCACAGAGTCCTGCAGAAATGTGCAAGTATTATGTATGCTTTGTGTGTGGTAAGAATTATCGCCACACCTTTTGAACGTAATCGCGTACCTTTGGCAATGAGACATTCAGAGTATTGCCTTGCTAATGCAGGATAGTTTTAATAATGTGGAGGAAAAGGATGAGTTCCTGGAGTACTATTATGATATATCAACTGATGATTTAAAACTGCATGAAGAGCCTGGCCATATTAAAACACAGATTTGCCATTTTGCAAAATACTCTAGAAAAAACAGAAGGTTTGAAATAACCTGAAAATAACAACTGTTAAGACAGGATACAGAAAAAAAAAAAAGTCAGCTTGTTATTAACTCCTGCACGAGAAGTCGTGGGTTGAGAATCAACTGAAGACAGAAAATTTTTAAATAAATCGGGCCAGCAACACCACCGAATATTTCTGGCAACAATTTATCAGTAACTTTGATGGCCATACTTTCAGGACACAGTAACGCTGATGTTTTGACCAATTAAATCCCCTTCTCATCTAGTGCCATCACTTGCCTCATCATTCCCTTCAAGTGGATTACAAAGGTCCTCCAATGGTACAGTCTCCTCCAGTCATCTACCAAAGCTGCTCAATGATTTCCATCATGTCAGGTATCCAACCATTCAGCAATGTCCATTTATCCCATGTCACTGTTTCACACATCATTACGTGTCTTGTAAATTAAGTGTAAAGTGGAAGGGGAAAAATCTGGACAGAAAAATAACTTCTAACGTTGCATATAAAACTACAGCTGTGTGGTCATTAGGAATCTGTGATAGGGAATTTCTTTTGGAAAATATTGTATGTACACTTGTGTACACTAATTGTACTGGAGTATATAGTTATTAAAAAAAATTCTCAAATGTGGAAAAATGATCTATGGACTCTAAACTTACATGACTAGTTCCTGGTATTTTAAACTTACAAAAAATTTCAATCGCTTCTGGTGTTCATTCTCAACCGAGTTCCATATCTTCATTCAAAATATTTACAGTTCTTCATACTGAAATTAACAATTTGCAATCACATGCAGCAAAACTGAAACTGTTACAAGTTACGGCACAATTTCATATCAGCAGTTCTGTCCACAGATTTCTGTTTAACACCAAAGTAACAAAATGTTTTCAATGAATTTCTTGCATTTCACTTTTTGGGCTCAAAAATTCACAGAAAATATGAACTCAATATAAGTGAAGCTTACTACTACTACTACAAGTAATAATAACAATGCAGATTCTGATGAGACAGTGGAACACACCATAACAGCATGCCCAATACTGGCAAGAGAACAATACATAAAGATATATGACAGAGTGTGTGCTCAACTACAGTTTAACATATACAAGGAAAAAGGGGTAACATTAGACAGCGAACACTGGTGTGCCTATGTACCAAAATCAGTCGAAACAAGTCATGAAGGTAAGGTTACCAAATTATGGAACCACAAGTGTGAATTGACAGAACCCTAACAATAAACTGAACATCATAATCCGTGATGATAAAAAATGAACATGCATGTTAATAGATTAAGCGATTCCTGGAGACAGAAATGTGATCAACAAAGAAGCTGATAAGATTTTAAAATATAAAGACCAAATAAAAGAAATTCAACACATGTGGAATGTGAAAGCAAAAGTGATATCAGAGAGGGGTGACTGGAACCATTTCAAAATCACTCAGACAATAACTAAGCAACATAGCAGGGAAGCATAAACTTAAACTACAAAAGCAGCCACACTGGGCACTGCAGCATTACATGTAACACAAATTGTGCTATAGAGTATGCCATTAGGAGGGCTCAGGTAAACCAGGATGGAATGAAATTAAATGGTACACATCAGCTTCTGGTTTATGCTGATGATGTTAATATAATGGAAGGAAGTCTACATACAATAAAGAAAAATTCAAAAGCTTTAGTAGTTGCTGGTAAGGAGATTGGACTAGAAGTAAATTGTGATAAAACTAAGTACATGTTTATTTATCACGATCTGAATGCAGGACGAAGTCACAGCATGAAGACTGATATTAATATCTTTGAAAGGGTGGAAGAGTTCAAATATTTGGGAACAACCTTACATAAAAATTCTATTCAGGAAGAAATTAAGAACAGATTGAAATCAGGGAATGCTTGCTATCATTCGGTGCAGAATATTTCGTCTTCTAGGTTGCTATCCAAAAATTTAAAGATTAAAATGTACAGAACTATAATTTTGCCTGTGGTTTTGTATGGGTGTGAAACTTGGTCGCTCATATTGTGGGAGAAACGTAGGCTTAGGGTGTTTGAGAATAAGGTGTTCCGGAGAATGTTTGGGCCTAAGAGGGACGAGGTAATAGGGGAGTGGAGAAAACTACATATTGAGGAGTTTAATTATCTGTACTCCACACCCAATATTGTTTGGGTGATAAGAATTGAGAAGAATTAGATGGGTGAGGCACATAATGCATATGGGGAAGAGGAAATGCATATACAGGGTTTTGGTGGGGAAACCTGAGGGAAAAGAGAGAACTTGGGAGACCCAGGCATACATGGGAGGGTAATAATAAGATGGACCTTCAGGAAGTGGGATGTGGAGGGTTTGGCTGGATTCAGCTGGCTCAAGATAGGGACATGCGGTGGGCATTTGTGAATACGGTAATGAACATTCGGGTTCCATTAAATTCCCCAATTTCTTGACTAGCTGAAAACTGGCTAGCTTTTTAAGAAGGACTCTGCGCCATGGTGTGAGCAAATAAGTAGCACAGATTGTAAATACAGAACAGCTGCAACACTATATACTCTAGAAACAACATGGTTTGTTTCAAGTATATAAATGTATATACCCTGCATAAAGGTGATAACAAGGACGATGATGATGATGATGATAATAATAATGGGACATCTATCATAAGTGATACAATGGTGGACTTCAACAGACCCAATACAGTGTTCATCAATAGGAATTACAAAAAAGAACTAGTAACAGATACTGCACGTCCCTTGACCCATAACCTTTCCAGTACTGAGACAGAGAAATTTATGAAATATGAAAATCTGGCCCTGGAAATCACAAATATCTGGAAGCATAACAGTGTATTTATACATGCCTTAGTCATCTCAGCAGCAGGAGTGGTTACCAAAAACTAACTAAATACTAGAGAATATAGGTTTAACCAAAAACATCGTAGGAGTAGGGAAAAAAGCAGCACTAGTACAAATGTGTCACACAGTATGCAAATTTCTAGGACATGTCCCTTTATCTTAGGGGACAGGATGAATTTTCTTCCCCTGACAACCTAATCCCACCAAAAATTTGGGATAGGTGAAGGTTTCCCAGTAGATAGATGCTGAGAAGTGTTATTAAGTCAACAACAATAACAACTATAATGCTAATGATGATGATGATGATAAATTCAATAACAACAAAAACAACAACAACAGAGAAAAGGACACTGTCAATCACAACTAATGATGCTTATTACGAGATCTCATTTAAATTCAGACAACATGCACTGCAGTAATAATTCTTAGTATGTGTTAATATACTGAATGTACTACCTGATGATCACCCACTTCAGCTGAAATGTGTTGTACAAACACTACCCATATACATATAAACATCCTTAGTTGTAACTGACGGTGTCTTTGTATCATGTATGAAGTCAGTCAAGATAAGTGCAACTTGCATACTAACTGTGTGTCTTCACGTTCACCTGTAAATTGCTTTGATATCCTCACCTCAACCTGGGACAGTGGTGTGTGGATAGGTAAGAGCTGACTTCTGTGTTACTGCAGTTGATGGCAAAGAAAAATTGCAATGCTAAGGAGTAAGTTACATTTGACCTTTACCATCTGGGAACAGGGATGTCAATTCTTCCACTCCTATGGGAATCATTTGAATAAATAAATAAATGAATATATATATATATACATATACACACACACACATACATACACACACACAATTTGGGTGTAGCAGTGCTTCCAGAAATAAGGGATTCTGTATCTCACAATAGGGCTGAAGTGGCCCAACTCCACATTAGCTCGATAATGATGACAGCAAGGCTGGCAGCCATATTTTAACCTCTTTTTTTATGGGAGGGAATAAAGGTCTTATTGGTATAGGCACTAAAAAAATGCACAGGCAGTAAATGTTAACTGTGCAGCTGATTAACACGATGGGTCTATGAGCTCCGAGCGCAGACATTCAACTGCCACTACAGAACAGTTTTTTAATGGCTTACCAGCCTAGGGCCCTTGCAAAATAGCATTCATTTGTATTATTATTTAATTTATTAGTTATAACTAAACATAATTATTTTACATCAGGTGGTACCTTTATGAGGTGATATCCACCTAACTTGTGGCCCCATTAATTATTTAAAACCTCCCTATTAATCAGAAAGACATGCTGTAAGCTTTCTCTCAATTTTCACTTTGTACTTCTTTTTACTTTTCTAAGAAACCAAAATGAAAGAAGCAGGTCTATCTAATATATATATATATATATATATATATATATATAGGCATGTGTGTGTGTGCATGACAGTGTGTAATGAATTATTTGCCAGAAAAGAAAAGTATTTAAAACGTAACTAAATGCAGCAAATATTTTGCGTCAGACACTTTTATCTTCTGTAGGAGTAATGTGCTGTTACTGAGAAAATGAAATATTTCATTCTGATTGCTTACGGAAATAACACATATATCCAGGTTAATAAAAGCCATCTTTGTAGCATAAAAGAGTATTCTATATTCAGATCAACAAGACATCCTCATTGATATACATCTAGTATTTACAGTAAACAACCATGTGCTTGAACTGAACAATTATGAAATCAGTACACATTAAGAGCTTATCAGATATTATTCAGAAAGGAACATTATGGTACTCTATGGTGTAATTATTTTCACAGTATTATGTGTTGCTTATTAGCTTATATGTCATATCTACCGAAACAATAAATACAAAATATGATATTCATGGCAAAAAAACAATAAAACCAGTAATAATGAACATAAAGGAGCAAGAAACAGAAAGGCATTTAGGAAGGGCGTGTCTTCAATGTTATTTTTTGAAATCACACTCAAATACTTTAGTAACAATAATACAAACTTTTTAATGCTGTTCTGGAATAATCCATTATTAGCTCAATTTAAGCAGTTTTATGCTTCTACTGTGGTGGCACTACAAGCAACTGGGTGTCTTCAGTGCTTGAGAGGTATGACAGTAGACTTGTTGATGATGTGACACTTTCTCTGCTTGGAGATTCAGATGTCGAGGTGGAAGTAGATGAAAAAAGAGGAGAATAATTTCCTTCATCACCAGCTTGTAGTTCTTGTTGAAGGTCAACCAGGCATGTGTCATACAATTCAACATGAGCAGGAAGAACTCCCTGTTCTCTGGATACCATACTAAGTGCTGTACTGGTAGATAGAGCATTGTGGTTTGAGTTTGTAGACTTGTTTTCATTTGTTGCATGATCAGAAACAATAATGGATTCTCGCTGCTGTGAAGCTAATGATGTTTCCAGGGTAGCTGAAATGGGAATGGATGGAGTGTGACATGAACTAGGCAATGGAGGAAAGTCTGAATAATGCGATGTTGTGTGCCAAGAAGTTGTTGTTCCTGGCAATACAGAGTCAGCTGCAATAGGAGAGATACCACTACTGACAGAATTTCTCTGTGATCTTCTCCGCCCACTTGAATACCTCTGAGAGGATCGTCTATTACTATGATGATGGCGTATGTTTGGCGAATAATGCTCCGACGTTGCAAGGGTAAATGTTCGACAACTACCTGGTGGAGCAATGCGCTGTAGTTGTTGGCACTCGCTTACTGCAACTGTATAAGCAGGTGGTGGTTCACGGTGAAAGAAATCATCTTGATGAGGGACTGACCTCAGTCCACTAGAAATGTGACTGATGTCTTCATGATGAATACTGTAATTATTAGACACAGCAAGACGAAGGCTGTAAAGACGACACATGCAACCAACTGCAATGACCAGCAGTAAGCCACAGATCAGTGAACCTATGATGGCTGCCGTAATGACAGAGAGCTGTGAAGCAACAAAAGAAAAATAAACTGCAATGGAAGATCTGTGGAACATTTTGACGCTAGTAAGTTAGTAATCTACCACGTTACATACCATTATTTACAATACTTTTACTTTAATTCATCACAATCCACCATACTGTTACAGTCTTAAATTTTATCAAGCAACAGAAAACTCAGTGTTCTGAAAGATTATCATGACAGTACAATTATTACTAAACCCCGAAAAATTTCTTTGAACCAAGCATATCTTACATGATGAAGAAGTTGCCATTTGTCAGAATGAATGTTGCAAACTTACTTAAAATTGCAGTATGACATCATATGCAGATATGTAATTAGACAGCCCAACACAAGGAAGTTCAATAATAATATTCTCAAGAATCATACAGAATACTAAAAACAACAGTTATTTAAATCAGGGTTCCAGTACAAACAACTTCAATCCATGCAGGATTTAAGATTCTCACAGCAGTGTTAGTGAGGATTCACATCTTCTGGGATGTGATACTGTGTTGGGTAAGTGGTTCCCAACACTACAAAGGAATATAGCATTCAATTTTTAAGAGCAGAGCAGTCCAATTTTTCCCAGACTGCTTAACCCCTGAAGATCACTGCACTAACATTCATTCAGGACATCAGGGATCACAAAACATCAAAACCCAGAAGCACTGGATCCTCAAAGTAACTCTAGTGGTCAATCGCTCAAAGTCTCACAATATGCTTCATGCAAATAGAGTATTATGATAACTGTTTATTGCATACTAGCTATCATTTCAACATGAATCTCAATTCTTTACATACACACTTCTTAATTGTACTTAAAAAGCAGTCACAGTTATTCCAGATTAAATAAGGCACAAGAAAAATTACTGCACATATACTATCATATGTAACAAACTTCACCTCAGTGAACAGATACACTTGATACAAACAGAACAGAAAAAAGTTATTGCTTCTAATACTGAACAGTACTTCACTCACTACCTGTGTTTCTACCTAGTTTATGGTTATTCTGAGTACAGCATAACTCACTGCTCTGCAAATGTAAGGCAACATTATAGAAAATACATTTGTCAATTGTACAGGTAATGGGGGCTTCATGACTGAGGGTTACATTATCATGTTTCCAATGCATTTTGCTCCATCTACCATATGACTCTTCTATATATTGTGGCTCAGAGAAAACTTTCTTCATTTAGGGTTAAATTTTCAAGATCAAGAATTACATTCTAACACTCTGCAACTCAAGATAATGTGTGTGTGTAAGTGAGTGAGAGACAGAGAGCGAGATAGGGGATTTCACAGCCTTCAGGAACCATAAATCTGGTATTTTTACCTTCACACAACTTTGTTCATCAATGGCGTCACCACAGTCTGCTTCATCTGAGTTATCTCCACAATTCTGCACTGAGTTGCAACGTTCAGAAGGTACGTAACAACCATCACCATTGGCACAGGCAATTTTACCATCACAGTTCTTCTCTGTAATAATGCATAAAAATTACATCTGAATACTAAGGAAATAGTAGTATTAAAGTGAAACTTAATGAAATGGGTGAAGGTGTTGACTGGCTTCATCCATTCATATTACTGTTTAACAGTTCACACCATTACTTGATTTTATTAAGGTAACTATTAACATGCTGATTCCAGTGGCCACATGGTATAAGACGTGGGTCTGTGGCCACTCAATGGCTGGGATTGTGGGTTCAAATCCTGCCAGGGGCATGAATGTTTGTCTCTTGTGAGTACTGTGAGTTGCAGGTAGAGGTCTCTGTGTCAGGCTGTTCACTCTTCCAGAGGAGTCCTACTGACTGTGGCATGCCCGAGTGTGATCATGAAGTCTTGTAAGGGGAGGCCATGACCCAAAATCTGGTCAATGAACCACAGTAAACAAACAACCTAGTAACATACTAATTCCTGAAAAATTATTTCTGGCTGCAGTGAACACAACGTCCATCTCCAGACACCAATTTTTCTAATTCTGACCCTACTTTTTACATTCCTTCAGAGATGTGGGTTGTAGGTATTAAATAATGTTGTAAAACCGCTTCTTATGCAGCTTCTGTTGTACAGAATGCATACACACAGAAGAAGACTGAAACTAATGTTCACAATGCAAAGATGTATAGATTGCAACAAAATTTCCTTAACCACAAGAAAGTTACAGCCCTATTTCAACATAATAAGTGGGTCTTTAGTTCTGTATAAGAAAAAGGTTTAGAATCAAAAACTAAGCTATCATAACACAATTTTCATTAGCACATTCACAGTGGACTGAATGCTAGATTACCCTTGCAGCCTAGCCAGTATTTGTTAACATTTCTTCACACATATTAAAAATACAGATACTTCCATCAGTTTTTCTTTCACGTGTTGCCTGAACTGTTCTCTATTGATTCTTGAATAGAGTAAGCCTGTATTACCAATTAGGATATGAACCACAAGAACAAATGCTTGACTCTCGGCCATAATGAAAATCTCTACTAATACTTAGACAGAGGAAGTTCTGACCAAACGTGAAAAGCTGTACATGTAACGTAACAAAACACACACATACACACACTTAGTCACAAATTAGTAACTTACCACATGTCATTTCATCGGAGTAATCACTGCAGTCTACTTTGTTATCACAATGTTGATGATGTTTATAGCATCCTTCACCTGAACGGCATGCATATTCACCAGGGCATTTGTTACAGTCCTTCTCATCTAAACCTGACATGCAGTCCCTTTCTCCATTACAACGCTGAGTCACATTGTTGAAACAATGTGTCTCTTGATCCATGCATGGAATTTCATCTGGACCAGAGCATGGCGACACTGCAATGACATTATACAGTACTTGATTCCTCTGTAGATTTTGGACATGTCACACAGACTATTTAAACATATCACTTCTGTACAGAAACTGGCTAACCACCATGTGTTGAATAATGTGTCATCACTGGAATTCAGAATGTAACCCTTAACATTATAAAAACAGGAAAACATGAAGGATCTACATACTGCATACAGGCTACATATATAATGGTTTGCAGAACTATTAATGTACCAATAGATGTAAAAGACTTATGCAAAATCCATAGGAACTTTACACTATCTCAGTGGCCTATTCTTTTTCAATTCTTGAATGATGATGTGTAATACAAATTGATTCAAATTTGGTTTTAGAATTCCTGCAGGAATAACACACCACGAAGTGTATTTTATATTTGTCTATGTTACATTGCATAAAAAAAAAAAGTGTGAAACACAGGATATTATTAACATAAAACTTGAACAGCTTATGCTCAATTAAATGCCCCCCAGAAGATAACCTAAGTAGCTGAAACATGGTAGGCTGAGAACATTTTATGATATTTTGAAGAGTGATGGTCATTACATATGTATATCTTCACTGGGATTCCCTTTGTTTTGATGTTATAATAGACATTTCATTACTGTGAAGAATTCTAATTCTTTGTCAAAAAACACAGTTACCTCAGCTGCAGTATATATTAACAGCTGTTGGCACGGTAAAGGATGCAAACAAAAATTAAACAAACCACCCCACCTTAAATATTTGAAGTGGCATCTGCTTTATACTGCTTATCATACCCTTTCCATTTCAAGAACATAAAGAGCTTTGTTTAATAATCTAGTGAAATAACTAATGACAATTATGCCAGCTGGTTTCCAAATTTCTAAGTTGCAGAAGAACAGCTTTCATATGATTATCTGCCACAAGAGACTGAAGTGGAGTGTGGACCCTACAATAAAACCACAGCTGTTCTACATCCTTCCCAATTATCAGCCATGTATAACTTATGACCACTTGATGCTCTCAGGTGCAGGTACTGCACAGTTATAAAAAATCACCACATGCATTTAGACAGGAATCCCATTGATGCACAAATCAAGCACAAACTATCAACAAAGAATTCCTTCGGCTGCTTGCTATACCACCATACCACACCCCTCCTGCACTCTGTCATCTGATGTGAATGTATGGTCTTTGAGGGCTTTTTTAAGCATGCAAAGATATGAAAATCACACAGAAATAAGGCCAGGCTGTATGCGGAATTTTTGAACAGCTCCCACTGTGTAGCATTCAGTTGGTCCTGCACTCTGTGGGCTATGTGCAGTGGGCATTGTGGTGCAGTAGGATGATGCCATCAGTGTGTTTACCCAGGCATTTATTTTTGATCTTGCTATGCGGATTTTGAACTATTTGACATATATTAAATAAGTCAACAGACCGACAATCACAACTGTGTTTAGACAATACTTTTAATTCTCAAATCTGCTGCACCTTTTAACTTCTATTTACAGCCAACATCAGGAAAAGGTATTGAGAGTATACAAGAGGAAAAAAATTACTAGTTATAATAAAGTAACATTACTATTTAACACACAGACAGAGATGTCAATCATATAGTTTTCTGGTTTTTTTTTTAAGTTTTTCGGCCAAACTAAGTTCAAATTAAAAATATTCAACATAATATATTAGAGTCTTGTGATATTTTTGTACTGTAGCACCTACAGTTTCTAGGCCAATAACTCCTTTTTCTTGCCAGGTTTAGTTACAACATTCTAATCAATGAGAAGTAATGCAGAAGCCTCCTTAAGAACAGCTATAAATATACAAACCAGAACCATTATACAGATGTGTCTATTTAAACACACAAATTACAGAAGTACAGTTTATATGAATTTTGAAAGTGTGTGTGAGTAGATCGAAATCTTGTCAATCTTGTATTCATAAAGCCATATCTGAACTTTATTTTGGCATTCTAAGTGGGCTACTAGGTGTTTTGAGGGGGAATGGATAACACGAGTAACTGGAATTAACTAACTGAACTGAAGACATAGGGAAGAGCTAATAAATGTGTGTGTTTATCCGCAGTATAAGCACTGGTCTTGTTCAGTGAAGGAATGGCTATCTGCAGCTGGTTATTGGGATATTGGGAGGTACAGGCTTAGGGTTGTGGCTGTGGTCTAGATAGGTTGATTCCCTGTAAGAATGTCAAAGAATGCACAATGAAAGACAGTGAACTTATCAGTCAACTGTCTTCCTTCCTTTCTTTATAAATATGAAATTTCCCAATATTCTAAGAGAGACAAGCAGCAGACAGCTGTTTCTTCACTGAACCAGGAACGTGTTCATGCCTCTGATAAAGCAATATGTAAGTAGCTATTTTCTAAGTTTTCAATTCAGCTAATTAATTTCAGTTATTCATATTATCTAACACACTTCCTAAAACTTTCATCATTTAAACAGAGCAGTGCACTTAGAATAACAGAAAAAAAATTAAAAAATTGGTTGTGTGAATTATAATTAATTAGAATATGGTAACCAGACCTGTCAAGAAGAAGGAGTTACTGGCCTAGAAACTCACTTTTATACAGCAGGTACTACAACAGACACCACATGACTTCAGTACATTAATTTTAATACATTTAATTTTAACTTCAATTGGCTGAAAAACTAAAATGCTGGAGAACTGTATGACTGAGATCTCAATCCATACTTTAAATTTTCTTCATAATAATTATTAATGTATGTCCTCTTTTACAAATTTGATATCTTTGTGCCATGGTGGCTTTAAATAAAAACCAAATCGTGAATCACATTTTACACATTGAAATTGCTGTCTAAAAATATTTGTGATTGTCAATCTACTGCCATATTTATGTATTTTACTCAACCACAAGGGGCTGTCACATCTTAAAATTGGCAGTATCAGTTTACAATGACTGTGTCATTATGTTATTTGAAGTCCAAGAGCAGGGGTCTGTAGCTGTCAAACAGCACAATGAATATCACTTTACTAGCAGATGCCTATGTGTGCCTGCTGAGATGAAGCAATGTGTCTAATTGCATGTGTACTGGTTTTCCTGTGACTTCAAAATGGTGTTGCCACATCTAATTGTCCACCGTAATCTACTGCAGAAAGCAATCACCCTCAGTACAGTACCACTGCTAATGTTCAAGCAATACTGACAGGCAATGCTCCTTGCATGTGTGTCTGCAGACATGGGACCCACTGGGAAAAACCTTGTCATATACAAAATTCAGTGCAAATACATGCACAATGTAGATGTTCACACTCAGTTTCACTGACAGGGAATAAATGGTCTGATGCCTGTCTTTGCAAACAGCATTCTCCAGATCAGCAACAGTGTCAGCCTGTACCAGTTTTGTTATGTCCATCATTTGTTGCCTGCTCATTCAGAACATATGCAGCCAATCCACCACCAGTCTCAGCACACATGAAGCACCAAATATAGCATATGTCTGATCATATATTTTGGCAGGCTGACATTGTTTGCTGCTGAGAAACTGTATCACTGCCCCGTCCTGTCTCAATATATTTACTGCCAGGCACACTATCTGTAGGGGTCAAGGGGAGTTGGCTGGGCCATGCCAGGGTTGGCGTGTTGCCACAGGATGATAGCATCGGCCTAAGGCAGGCTGCTGCCTATTCTTCAGCGATGGCAGATGTGAAGACCATCTGTGCGTGGTGAAAAGCCACATCCTATAAGAGGTGACTGTTTGTACAGAACACAGCGGATCTAAAGGAGTACGCCTTGAAAAACAATCCCAATCCCTCAGTGTGGGCGCTGTGCATATGGGATGAATGGCAGTGGGTGAGTCTGTTGTGAACGGTATGCACTGGGATACCAGGCAACCTGCCAGATGTAATTAGTCTAACCAGGTATGGGGGCTCTGCTTGATAGACTGGATTTTCTCCCACAATTATGAGATCAGTATTAGTAAAACTGAGAACATACCAGGACTCATGGAATGCTCCTTAACTGGGGATTCCAGTAAGAATTCCAAGGGGGGGGGCTCTAGCCGAGGGGAACTCCTGTGCTCGGAGGCCTCACAAGGGGCAACCGAGCAGAATCCATGCTCACATGGGGCCAGTGAGACTCCCATTAGCTGGGGGGGGGGGGACACTTGTCCCCTGGTAGACCAAGCTCAGAGAATCTTGAGGTATTAGCAGAGAAGGTTGGCACCCTTGATCTCAAGACCATAAAAAAAAGAACTGCAGCATTGCTGACAAGGAGCAGGCTAGGAAGAAGGGGCATGCAGAGGCCCTTACCAAGGACTCTGCAGTTGGCCAACCTCAGTAGGGCCCCTCAAAAGGGGGGCCCACACCTGAAAGCCATCAGGCTCAGACCTTGCAGGAGCCCAGAACATCTGGGAACCAAACAAAAGGGAAAGAGAAATTACCAAAGTGTGGGCCTAGTGTGATTGAGCCTAAACTTTTTGAAAGCAAGGGGCCCTCACAGGGTAATGGTAAACAGCCGAGGTGGTCCAGGGGGTAATCCGGAGTGCGGGCAGGCAAAGCGGCCCAGGCAGACTGGGCAACCAAGCTATGCCAGGGCTACTTGGGAGGGGCTATTGTCTGTGATGGCTATCTGGAGATCCAGCTCTCCAAGGAAAACTTCGTAAGCAACCAGCGGGTGATTCGTAGACTTGTGGATGGTCTCCCTGAAGAGGAGTTCACCCCCAGGCTCATCGATACTTGCTGGGCTAAAGGCGCTGCCATTATGCTATGCTAGGATGAGGAGACCAGGCATTGGCTGGGTGGTCAAGTACCAACCCTGAAAGAATGGGAGGGTTCTAGACTCAAAATTGGGGGCCTGGATACTCTCCCTACACACAAAAGATAGGTGGCTTGGTTCATGGGCCCTATGGAGGATATGGAGTGCTATTTTAAGTGACTCCATATGCGGAATCGGGGACTGGATACTGGCCACTGGAAGGTATATGAGCAAAGGGAGGAACCTAACGGGGTCTGCCTGGTGTTCAGCATTGACTCATCTGTCAGTGTTGGAGGGAATGGGATGGAGACCATTCAGTGGCATAGGACAGGGGATCTTCTCTCTTGTGGGTGCAAAACCAGAAGGAAAGAAGTGGGAAGAGAAAGAGGAAGAGGAGAAGGTGGCTGAACATGTCATGGTGAGTACCATCTCATTTATTCAAGCCAACCTACAAAATAGTATTGCAGCTCCTAGAGTACTTACTAGGACAGTAGTTGTTAAAGGAATAGATATGGCAATAATACAGGAACTGTGGTACTGAGAGGGCTGTATTATGGGCCAAAATATTCCAGGGTATACCCTGTTCTCTGCAAGCAGAACAGACAGACCTAGAGCATGTATCCTTGCAAGGGACATGAATACATGGATGCTACAGGAATTCTAATGCAGATACCTGGTAGCAGTTCTAATAAATTATAATGAAGGTGAGACAGAAAGATGTTTGGTTGTCTGTTCTGCTTATTTGCCTTATGATTCCAAGGATCCTCCCCCTGACGAGGGAGTCTGAGAAATTTGTGCGTTATTGTGAAGAAGAAAACCTCTATCTAGTTACAGGGTGTGACTCCAATTCACACCACACAGTGTGGGGCAGCACCAATTGCACTGAGAGGGGGGTGAATTTGTTGGAAATTCAAAATTCTTCAAATCTGGAGATTCTAAGTCAGGGCAATGATTCCACCTACTGCAGTGCCAGAAGGCTAGAGTTGAATGACATTATCCTGGGGTTCTTTGGGCTCCTAGAAAATCTTTAAGGCTGGGAGGATTTGTCTGAACCTTCTCTGTTGGACCGTAGGCATTTTCTGTTCACTTTAGAGGGATCTCTACCAGTATGCCTGATCAGGAATCCCAGGTGTACCAATCAGGACTTCTTTTGAGAGGGAGTGAAGGGCCCAGAAATGAACATGAAAGATGAAGGCGGATTAGGGTTTGCAATTCTCTTTGTTCAGCAGGCCCTAATCTCAGCTTATGAGCATAAGTGTCCTCTTAAACCTGCTACAACAGGAGTACATTCTCTGAAATGGACATGTGAGTTGAGAGTCCCTCAGAAGTGGAATGAGAAGGCTATTTAATAAGTGCTGAACAGATAAGAATCCACAAAGCTGGAAACTCTATAGAGAGGCTCAGGAGATATAGCAAGGAAGTAAGGAAAACCTCTAAAGATGCATGGAGGACTTTCTGTAGCTCTGTTAATGACCTACCCATGTCAACTAGGTTATACAGGGTTCTTCCTAGGGACCCTAAGATCAAGCTGGAATCTTTGGTGGCTCCCTTGGGCAGATGAACACAATCCAAGGGGGAAACCTTAGAGCTCTTAACTACTAACTTTCCTAACTTGGAGATCACCGAGGAGATGGCGGCCCCCGCTGCTGCCCACTGTGGCGGATGTTCTGACTAGCAGGTGGCTGTGAGGGTTGTCAACTATAGGCCAGCGGAATGGGTGATTCATTCTATTGCCCCATACAAAAATCCAGGACTGGATGGCATATTCCCGGCCCTGTTGCAAGAGGGATGGAGGGTTGTTGTTCCTAACCTGGTCAGGATTTTTTATGCCTGCCTGGCTGCTGGCTACATTCCAGCCACATGGCATCAGGTTAAGGTAGTGGTAGTAGGTACCTAATCCCGGTAGTAATTCCTATAGTGGAACCAGGGATTTTAGACCCATCAGTCTCACATTGTCCTGACTTAAGACCACAGACAGACTGGTAGATAGGTATCTAAGAGATGAAACTTTGGATTTAGTGCCATTGCATCCTAATCAACATTCATACCAGACTAGGAAATCTGTGGAAAAGTCCCTTCATCAGCTCGTGGTTTGAGTTGAGAAGGTGCTTGACCAGAAGGAGATGGATCTGGATATTTTCTTAGATAAAGAGGGGGCATTTAATAACATCTCTTATGACTCCATATGCTCGTCAAACAGGGGGTTGATTACACCATTGTACGGGGATTGCGGTATCCAGGGGATGCCCACAGGGGGGTGTGTTGTCACCACTTCTATCATGCCTGGTTGTGGATGTTTTGATAGCAAGGCTCAGTGGAGATGGGATATATATTCAAGGCTAGACAGATGACATTTGTCTTCTTGCTGTGGGAATATTCCCAAAAATGGAGTCGGGGCTCAGACAGTGGGCCCTTCATACTGTAGAGACATGGTGCAACAGGGTTGGGTTGTTCATCTTGGTTGTATTTGCAAGGAGAAGGAAACTCCCTAATTTCTTTGAACCACACTTTGTGGGGTTACTCTAAGTTGCTCTATGTTGGTCAAGTATCTTGGGGTAGTCCTGGATTCTCAGCCAACTTGGAGGAAGCATGTGGATGTCAAGGTAAGGAAGGCTAACAATCTGTTGTGGGCCTGTAGTGCAACGTGGGGCATGAGACCTAAGGTGGTCCATTGGCTCTATGTTTCTAACATTTGGCCGCCCATCACTTTTACATTCTTAGTTTGTTGGCCTGGCTGTCAGACTGCTAGTGCCCAGAAATGACTAAGCAGATTACAAAGACTAGCATGCTGGGAGCAATGCACACTACTCCTACCGGTGCTATGGAGGCATTTACTGGCCTTCCTCCATTGGTGTGGCGAGATCAGCAGCAAATCATCTCTGGAGTCTGGAATTTTGGACCTACCTTCACCCCAGTTGAGGACGTAGTAGCATACTGATGTGGCGTCAGAGGTTGGACCCTATATTTAATATGGGGGTCGATGTTATGAGGCCAGCTTTTAACCTTGAACCCAAATAAAGCATTACTATGGTGAGTAGAGAAGAGTGGACCACAAGACCTGGGACTTCTCCTGTAGTTAAAGGGCTCGCCTGGTTCACGGATGGGTCCAGGACACAAGGGACTGTGGATGGAGTCTATGGGCAACCTTTGGGAAGAAGGGTCAGTATCTCTATATCAAACTACGGTACAGCTTTTTGGGCAAAGGTATATGCCATCTTGGAATGTGCATATGAAATTCAAATGAATCCTAGGTCAGAGATGTATGTTAGTATTTGCTCTGAAGGTCAGGCGGCTCTGCAAGCCATACAGGATGCCAAAACAATGTCTCCATTGGTGCAACAGTGCCAAAAGGCATTGAATGTATCTTTACCTGGCACAGAGTGGGACTATATCGGGTTCCTGGACATGCTGGGGTAAAAAGAAGAGGAAACAAAATCACCAACAAGCTCACAACAGATGGATCTGTTCAGAGGTTTGTAGGACCTCAGCCATCCTTGGGGGTATCTGTGCAGGACATAAAAAGGAAGATAAAACGCTGAGTGTATAAAGAGCATTTAGCAATGTGGTGTGGTCCTAGCAGTACTCAGTCACAGGACTGAATACTGATTTTGGGCCCTAGTCCATCCACAAAGACCAGACTATATTGTCCTTTAACAGGACACAATCCAGGGTTGTTATTGGCCTCCTTAATGGACATAATACCCTGGGAAGACATCTTCTCTTAATGGAGCTGACAAATAGCATCTCATGTAGGAGGTGTGGAACAGAGGAAGAAACCTCAGTCTACATTTTGTGTGAATAACTGGGTTCCTTTTTCTTGGACCCAGAGGATATAGGAAATCTAAGTTTGTGGGCCATCTGGAACATTAATAAAATAACAGGGCTCCCTTGACATAGTATCAGATTATGGGGCACAATAGGCCTGTTTTAAGGCCTTGGTGCATTGGGACTGCAAGGGCTTGAACCCAACTACTAATCTAATCTAATGTACACTCCATAAGCTGTGCCAAAATGCCATCTGTACTTGCTACTCACCCAACGGCCTGTACTGTTCTACACAAATGTCTGCCGGTGTGTTTACCAAGTCAAACATGCAGCTGTGCCAAATGCACTGCCATAGCAGTGCCACAAACAGCTTTGAGTTGTACATGCTTTATAGCTACTGAATTTGATACACCATCATACAGTAAAGGAATAACTCAGGCATAGCAGTGAAGCATGAAAATTAGCCAATTTAAGGATATCAAGTACATTCCTATGGCAAGAACAGATTCAAATTTAGAAATATCAGTCCACTTTAGGCAACAGAGTTATATTTCTTAAGTCATACACATACCTAACAGAACTGTGTAATTAAGCTGAAATCCTCTTCCTCCCACGACAACCTTTGATGTATGGAACTTAATGTTTGTCTTCACTTGGGACACATAAACAACTGGTGGTGGTCTATTCAGCCCACAGTACTGTTTTGTATCCCCTCCACCCTGTGGTAGGGACAGCCAAGTGTGCGTACAGCAAGGCGGAAATCCACAGTTCACATCTTCTTCAATATCAAAATCTATCACACTAAAAAAGATGTCATTAGATAACTTAAAATGTAAGTAACAATGGCAATTAGTCTAAAATGATGACACAACAGACAGTATGCTACAACTGTGGACAGAATTTTGACTCATTTTTGGTCCTACATCATCAGAACAGTTCTGTAACAACATTCTGGTACTGAATATTCAGTAAAAACTACATGTTAATTTTATTACAAAAATTCATATGTAATTCTTCATAAGGAGGAAAACAAACTGTGAAAGAAGCAGTACAATGTTGTGCCCTCTATGGTACCTTTTAAATAAAAAAATATCACAATCTAATACAGCATTGATGTACTTAGTACATCCGAAGATGACACTACATGAAAAGCAAAAATGTACTCGGACTTACAATATTTACATCATGAAATATTTATTGCAACATACACTTTGAAGTACATAAGCATATTAATAAAAATGCATACTTTTTTTTAGGACAGAGAAGTTGACATAGACATGTCTTTTAAAAATTATGGGAAAGTGATCCAAATGGCATACACCAAGCTTCCAACACCACTTTCATAGAGATACAACTTTTAATTATTATAATTATAATTATTATTAAGCTGCTACTGTTCTATTCCCATTACTGAGCAAATTGGTGTTAAATACTCCATGTTTAACTCTGAAAGAACAATTTCTGCAACAGGCTTGGCATATTAAATAAAATATTACTAAATATTTATTACAAACTCCATGGAACAGAATCCTTGGGAAGTCACAGTCACTCAGCTTGTAGTATCCAGGGACTCTTTCAGCCCACTGACCACAAGTTGCACCCCCTGGACAGCAGGCATGCAACACATTCCAACAGGTCTGTTTAGTCTAGCAGTAACCTGTGAAATATTTTGTACAAGGCCAGAGCGAGAGAGGGCTGTGTGATATGCAGTGATACTCAGCAGATCTCAGTGACACAAATTTTGGAGGATAAGTACAGAGTTAGATTATTACGCATTCTGGGTGCGAGTGAGAGTATAGCATCATGAAGCAGTAGGATTGACACTATGCAGTCTGAATTGAGAGAAGCAGCATACAGAATATGTGAAGATGAGGAAGTAATCGGTGCTATGGGGCTCATTAATCACCTCGTGAAAGTAGGTTTCGTGAAGGGGTTAAGCAACCAAAGAATTCAAACTACTATGTGGTCAAAGTGAGAAACTCCTTTGCTATCAACCTTCACTGACACCGCCCTAGAAGAGGAATCATCAATTTTATATGCTACAGGGAGAGGGCTCGCAGTAAAGAAAGGTTATGGAAGCATATCTAAAGGGCCAGCCCAAGTATCAGTACAAACAAGCAATGGAGGTAGCAGCAGGGGACAAGTGTTGAGAGGGTCTGGGTTCATAGCCCAAGTAGCATCATAAGGACTTATGCACCCTGGATGTAGGGTTAATATGCAGGATATTACAAGTGATAATACAGTGCAATAGGCATGAGAGTACAAGTGCAGGTACGAGAGATTCAGGTAAAAGGATCAGATGTTACACATGCAGTAATTTTGGCCATGCGGCTAAAGCATGCACAATGATAGATGGTTCTGTGTGCAGAAGAATTAGTTCGGGAAAAGGTCTTCTATGATGTCCCTTCCCACAGAAAATACTGTAAGCATTTCTGATCCCCAAATGTGTGCAGCATATCCCATCCACCTTATCCACCTTCATTTAATTATCATCATATTTGGTGAAGAGTAAAAATAATTAGGCTGTTCAATACATAACTCTTTCCAACTTCCTCCCTCCCTCTCAGGTCCAAATATTGTCATGAGCACCTTGTTTTCTTATACGTGGGTGTTTCAGAAAGTAAGGTTCCCTATTTTTTTGCCACCAAAATACTTCACGTAATAAGATGCCTCTTTCTACAATAATTACTTACTTCATTCACGATTTTTTCACGTAGTCACCTTCTCTGTTGATGCACGTGTCTAGGCGGGAAATCAATTCTTCGAAACCCTGTCGATACGAGATGGACCAATGCCCACAAAACCATGCTTGCACCTCATGTGCCGTTGTTGCATTGTCATATAACTTCGTAACTGACACCAGCGGCCTCTTGCATCTGTGTGTGTGTATGTGGAGGGGGGGTACTGTACTGTGCCGTGATAATCGCATGTGTTTCTTAAAGAGTTGCGA
>Ga0123355_10002731_pt1 | contig 25013 bp, 18 predicted proteins | sample TergutEmb28metaG_3_FD_89872 | JGI IMG/M metagenome (GOLD analysis project Ga0123355, IMG submission 89872) | Embiratermes neotenicus P1 segment gut microbial communities from Petit-Saut dam, French Guiana - Emb289 P1 | ecosystem: Host-associated > Arthropoda: Insects > Digestive system > Gut ...
CCACTTGTACCACAGTGTAAATATTTATTGAAATTGGTTTCAGAAACAATTTTGTAATTTATCTTGTACATTTTGTATATACCGAAGGCGCAATAAAACTTTTATATATATATATATATATATGTTTGGCAAGTCAAAAGCACACTATTATGTGGAATGTTAATGTATGCACTACACTCCCTAGCAAACATATTTTATTCTTATTTTTTATCATCAAATTCATACTTCCCATATTCGTAATATAAAAATCATTGAGAAGCGAAAGATTACAGAAGTAAATATGCTATCTGCATGCCTATGCAATGCGTTTGGAAAGTGCCAAAGAATTGAGCAGATGACTGTGAAATCATGTTTTATTAATTCTGAGGAAAAGAAAGACACATTAGAGAAAAACAGGAACAGTATAACACTGCCAGACTTTTTATCCACACTACATAGCTCCTAAATGAGTAACTGAGAGTTGTGTGTATGAGGAGTGATAAAAAAATATGGTGACTGTTTAAAAAAAAATTATTACAGTAAAAGACACATTGCCATTAATCCCCCTCACTTTGAACGCACTTATCCCATCGTTCTTGCCACTTTCTCAAGCAGTTCTGGAAGTCCTCTTTTGTGAGTGTCTTTAGTTGCGCTGTTGTGGCTGCCTCAATGTCCTGAATCAATTGAAAATGTTTACTTTTCATGGTTGATTTGACTTTGGGGAAGAGTCAGAAGTCACATGGTACCAGATCCAGTGAATAAGGTGGATGAGAACACACCGTAATATTTTTATCTGACAGAAATTTTCGTACCAGAAGCGACGTGTGACACAGAGCATTGTCACGATGGAGGATGAAACCGTCTGCCCATTTCTCAGGTCGTTTTTTATGCGCATCATTTCTTAAATGCTCTAATAAGCCTTTATAATACTCAAAGTTCACTGTAGTCTTCCTGGGTAGAAACTCAGCTTGTACAATTCCATCAAGGTCAAAAAACACAATCATCATCATCTTGATGTTGGATCTGATTGACGTGCTTTTTTCGCATGAGGAGAACTGGGTTATTTCCATTAAGAACTCTGAACCCTGGTCTCAGGATCATAACCATAGACCTAAGTTTCATCTTCCGTGATGACATTTCCTAAAAAGCTGGAATCTGAAGCAGCACGATCGTGCAACTCCAATGAAACTGACAAACGCTGTTGCTTTGGTTCGACCATCAAAACACGTGGAATAAATTTCGCATTCACTCGCCTCATGTTCAAGTCTGTTGTTAAATGTTTTGAATGGAACCATAAGAGAAGTTCAGATCCTCAGAAATTTCCCTAATAGTCAATCGCCTGTTTGATCAAATCATTTCGCTTACTCTTTCAACATTCTCTTGGGTTTTTGATGTTGAAAGACATCCCGATCTCTCCTTGTCTTCAACCGATTCACAAACAATACCAAATCCCTCGAACCACTTGTAAACCGTCTAAATAAACTAATTTTAACATATCGTGTGTTTCTTTAGCACTTTTTTGCAGTTTGAAACAAAAATTCATGTTAATGCGTTGTTCATGATCCATGATTTACGGCACACTTTAAAACACACCTTCTCTCAACTGTAGCTCACAACGGACTGACTGCACCAAACAAGTTGAAACTTGTCACACACTGTTACTAAGGTTCGAAGCGCCGCTTCCTGTATTGAAGATCCCTGCCTTTCTGTTGGATCAAACTTGGCAGCAGCATTCACCGTATTTTTTTATCACAGTGGTACATATTAACTTTAATACACTCTTATTTTGTTCAATGTCTTTTTAACATTCTCAGTCAGCAGATAGTGTGTAATGATGTACATAAGAACTGCATATGCACAAGTTTAACCTACGTGAAAACACTTACTGTTATAATAAGCGTATTGTGTTTATGTGTGAATTGTATTTTATCTTGTTCTGGGACTAAGCCAACCCGCTCCAAATCTGGTATCGCCAACTTCTTGAAGTACTTCTTGTTTGTTGTTCTTATTGTTATACATTTGTTCTCTGGTTCTGCTTTCACTGAATACACGGACAATGGGTATGGCAGATTCCTAATTCTCCATTCCAGGCTACTTTTGGTTATTCTTCTACACACAAATGGCTGAAAACAAACAAAAAATGTTTCAACAATTGTTTACATACAGATATGCTTCCTAATGTCCAAGGAATTTAACCACTGTGAAGTAAAATAATCCAAATGTCAACATGAATTCTAAATTATTTCCTCGTACATATCTGAGTATACATGGACATAAGTTACGGTAGGATTACTACCACAAAGTTCCCTCTATTGTAGATCAGTAAGCCTGGCATGAACTCGCAAGGGTCAAGGCCGCAAACTCATGCAATTGTGCTTCCATTTACATAATAAATCATGTGGCTGATGTAGGAGCAGAAAGTCAGGTTCCATTCAAGCTGAAAATCACCATGCAAAGTGAAAGGGATTTTATAGAAGTAATTTTACTACACTTGTGAATCCTTGTATCATCCATTTTTTCAAACAGAGTTGTACTATGTACTACCCAAATCTGTAGTTTTAATGGTGAAGACACAATAAATATTCCTTTCTCATAAATGAAGATATACAAACTTTAATAAGCTTTTAGATCTCACTTCCTAGCATAACTTGCACCAAGAGGGTAACAATATTCTTTGTTTTGAGAATTCAATGCTCTAATCACATGTAATGATTTTTTTACTTGGATGGGGTTACAGGAGTGACCACTGTAAATTTACTTTATTCTTCACATTTAAACCTGATATTTATAGTTTTGAAAACAAACTCTTACGGCACTGCTTGATTCCTTGATGCCCACTTGATCAAGACTTAAAAACTGTCCTTCAGGATCCCCAATCTCCACATTCCACTGTCCTTCTCCTCCAAAGCTATTCTTTTTTCGCCAAGCTCGTCTTGTTATAACATCTGTCTCACAATCATATTCTTCAACCATCTCCTCTCCCGGTGAAAATCGATAGTGAACTTTAAGCTTTCCTGAAATGTTTTAATATTCTGATAACAATGAACTTTAAGTACACTTGAGTATTTGTAGTAACTTTAGTGGTGACGATTCAATCAATATTAAATCATAAACTTCATGTGGAAGTAATGCACATGTTGCACAATACTGAAATAAGCTCTGAAATATTAGATTACAATACACATCTCCATCAAACAGCCTCCTAGTATGATGAAGAATGATGATGCAGAGGCATTTTGGAATACCACTCCAAACAAAATATGGTACATAATTGATGCATTATAACAGGCAACTGGTCAGAAAATCACCTTGACCATCTCCCTGGTGTGAACTGCAATGCACAATGTTTGCCATACCTTGTAGAGTACAAGCCCTATCCAGTTGTCAAGGCAACATATTCTTTTTTTGGTGACATAAAATTAACTATTATTTTGTATTCACTGACATACCGTTGTATTGTTGAATAAACTGGCACAATTCACTGCATTATATAAACACTATTTTGTTCTCATTTGTTACACTACACCCACAAATTTCAAACCCCTTGACCCATCATCAGAAATTTTCTTAGGCTTCTATTGATTTTTCTATTTATTTGTCTACTCCTTACTTTCACAGTTTGTAGTACAAAGCACAATCCTACAATTACACCCAAATTGCACCAAAAGATTTAGCCATTGTAGTGTAGGAGATAAACTAACACACACTACTACATGCAGTAAAATCATTCAAAAGCAACACAGAATACGGGTCAGTTAGCGTATGGCGTATGCAAAAATGTAGAAAATAACCAAAAACCCCGGAAACAGCTGAAACCAAGGAGGTCCCTAATGATGAATCAAAAATTTAAACATGCCGGACTTCATGTAACGATATGTTCAGTGGTTGTATAACAAGGTTAGCAGTGCCCATTTAGCTTCTATTTCTGCATGAAATATTGCAATTTTACCATCTTGAATTATACAACTCTTTTCCGCTCTCTGGATCATTTCCAACCACTGTTGTGCCGCCATACTTTATCAACAATATTGACGTATTCCTGTTACTATGGTAACGATGGTTGTCGGTCGACTTCAGAAATTCATTTCACTTTGTACATTGAAAAATACATGTGTCAAATGTTAAGCTTCATTTGGGTCCACACCATTTAGTTTCTGCATTTTTCAATGCTACGGTAATTTCACGGCGAACACGAAATTCAGTGCGGCCTTACGTCGCTCTAACTAACTCCATTGATGCCAACATCACAACACTGTGACAGTTCCTGTTCAGATCGTTTTCATTACATAAGCTGAAGATGAAAATATGTCCAACACTACAGATCTATCTCAATTTCAGGCCAATTAAACTGATATAGTTATCCATGAGGTGTACTACAGGGAAACGGATCGCGGTGTTCGTCATCATCATCATCATCATCATCATTCAGTTATTTACGAGCTAGGTTTCAACGACGGTTTTGGATTTGTAACGTGAAAATGATGCAATGGCTGCATATTCCCACGTGGATTGTGGACCATATTGTCCTACGAGGGATTTTCTTGATGGCTAAATCCCGTACTTGGGATATTTAAATATATTGAGTATTTTGAAATGTTAGTGTTGGCTATTTCATTGTAATTCAATATGGCCGCAGTTCCTATTAGATGTTTTAGGTAGCTCTTCCGGTAGTTGATCTGTGTAAGGTAGATGCGGTGATTAGTTGCCGTTCATCGCGTAGAAAAGGGTGAGTTCGTTGGACAAGGGATTGATGAAACTGGAGAGTGTACTGTTGTTACCTGTATTTGCAAAAGAGATATGACATTTATAGAATCTGAATTTAAAAATGGTCTTTATATGTCGTTTATGTGGGAAATGTGAAAATGACTCGTTAGGCCTATCAATCTTCGGAGAACAAGGAGTAAAGGAGGCATTAGCATATAAAATAAAGTTGTCACTTGACATTTCGGTAAGTAACATTGCATTAATTGTTTTGGATTAGGATGTAGGTACTGAGTTTGCTTCATTTCAATACGTGAAACAAGAATGCCACCATTGTACTTCGTACTTGCTGAGGACTTACTAAAATTTACCATTGTTTAGGTCGGTGATACAGAACCTTTTTCTTCCGAGGGATCACATCGATTGAATTGCACTCACCCTGCCTCTGCTACTCTTACATTGGAGGAGTTTTACTAATATCGTCAGGCATAGTTCAAGTATCGGTACAATTGTACAGTATTTGACACTTTACGTCAAGCACCTGGACTCATTTCTGCGCGCATCTCGATTTTTCCCTCACCCCAGAGATTTCAGTACAAAGTTCTAAAGAAACAAACTTTTTCTGCGAGTCTTAGAGTTTTAAAGATAGCAAAAACTGCCCAAATTGTGCATTATGCAGGTTTGTGACTCTAGCAGTGTATGAATGGTCCACAGTGCTGTACAACCTGCTGTGGTCCCCTAATTATCTTTGCCATATGCTCTTTTGACAAGTCTTATTTTTTTCTGATGGTAGTTAGAATGTATGGATACAGCTTTTGTACTGCAGGTAAGCAAGGTATGGCACAGAAAAAAAGCTGTGAACAGCAAGGAAATGAAGGCTGGGTATCTATGGAAGGGGACTTGAATAGAAATCCACAAACCATTCAATAAACTGTAGGGAGGAATGCCTTTGTATGGCTTTTTCTTGGTTTCTTCTATGATATTTTATCAACTAAAGATGTATTTTGTTGAATGGCAGTGATAATGCTGGAAGAATTGGCAAAGACATAGAACAAGGGAGTTGTGTCATATTTTAATCTACTATACTAGCATTTGCCTGAAATGAACATAACAATGAAACCTCAGTCATAGTAGTTAATCTATGGGCCAAGATTCTGTCTGGACCTCTAAATACAATGAAGTATACAACTACTTTTGATAGACTCTTTCATTTAGGTTATGTTAATAATTACCTGTTAAAAGATACCAAAAATGCATAACTTGATTTCCATTTGTTTCACTGTTGAATGAGTGTCAAGAGCTTTTGACAAGAACTGATGAACTGTTCTAAGTACAGTAATAATTTGGAACGTAAAGCTCCATGAGCAGTTATTCCCATGGTGGGGACAAAAATAACTGACTATTTTTAGGTATGGTAATAAATTATGAAGCTACATGAGATAACGTTCCCTGTGAAAACAGTTCCGTATTCTTGGTTTCAGTGTCTAAAGGATCTGGATATGTAGTTTTATATATATATATTGTATATGTGTGTGTACATGAAGGTGTATCTATGTCACTGTTTGTTTTAGGTGTTTGAATATGACCCACTCCCAAAATACATTTGTGAATGTTGCCTTGGAAAATTAGTTACTACTTTTACATTCCAAGAAAGTTGTAGGAGAGTTCAGATCCTGTTACGGGAACGTTTTCTGAGTTCAAAAACTTGGTCTGTAAGTATTGCTATATCAAATAACTTTCTTCTCATACAGTCACTTTAAGGCAGCTGATCACAGGATATTAGTATTTAGATATTAAAATTTAAATCTTACAATTTTACTGTCCATTATCTCATTGATGTTCGGTCACCTCCTATTTCATCGACAGGTGCGTAGGTGTACTATAGCACTGCACAGTATGACAGAAACCTCTGAATACACAGAAGCTGAACATAATTTGTGAAAGAAATGTTAACACTTTTGTTGAATATTCCTGCAAATGATAAAAAATTATATTACACAACTGTTTTTACCTAACAATGGCTTATCTTACACATCACCACTACCACCATCATGTGTTTGACTTATATTAAGCCTCTCCATTACGACTCTTGGTAATGGTACTGCCAATCCCAGGCTTCCAGAAAAGCCTTACAATGTCAGGTGGCAATCTGCCATTTACAAACTAAGGATATATGCTTTACAGGACACAGGAGCCTTGGACAATTAGTGTACTTGAGTCTGAAATCCATTTTGAGTACAGACATTTCATAAAGGGTTGCCAGTTTGAATAACTTCATTGCTTATAAATTTTCAGAAGTACAGTTTTTTCAAAGTTTTTGTGAAGTATTTGACAGATGTAAGACTCACAGTGTTCAACTGAATGGAAACAACTTCATCTTCGGTCACTTTATCGTACATTTTTTACCCCCATAACTTTTTCATTACTAATGCCATTGTATCATGGACATTGGGAGGAATTTCTATAAAGATGAACTTAAAAATAACAAGTCTTTGTGAATGACTTTTACAGACAGCAGATTTAAATTTTGTAGTTAGTAACCTTTATTGGAGACAGCTGTACAGTTTAGTGCTTCTAACCACTTTCAGTAACAAATGATCAAAGAATGTGTGTCTGCGTGTAAGTATCCTGTTGTACTGAGTAAAGCAAATTGTTTCTCAGTTAAAGCGCTATAATTGTTCATGCTGAGGATTCTTATTTGTCTTAACAAACTTGGAACCATAGTTCTTAAATTTGTTGTAGATATTTATAGATTGTGATTAAATAAAAACAAAGAGAGTAGTGTATACTCAGCCATTAATCACTGCTTATTCGAAATAACTGCACCAAAAGGTCAGTTTTTTTGCAGTGTTCAAGCCTGAAAAACCTGTCAGCAACCAACACAAATACTGACCTTCCGTATGATTTATTTAATAAAAGTTGCTTACATACAATGTTAATAAACATCCAACTAGATGCAACAGTATGCAGATATTTATTTACTGCAAAGTCACTCTACATGTTTCAGGTGTCACAGCACCCATCATCAGGAGACTAAAAACTGTAACCGCAGCCTCCAGTACCTGTACCAGAGGCTGTGGTTACAGTTTTTAGTACAACAGTACAACAGTATGCAGATATGTATTTACTGCAAAGTCACGATACATGTTTCGGGTGTCACAGCACCCATCATCAGGAGTACTAAATTTAGTACTCCTGATGATGGGTGCTGTGACACCCGAAACATGTAGAGTGACTTTGCAGTAAATACATATCTGCATACTGTTGCATCTAGTTGGATTTTTATTAACATTGAATTAGATGCATGGAACCATGAGCTGAAAAGTTGCTTACATACCTTTGCATTTATTAGTTACTCCATGTAACTGGTCATTTAGGTCTTGGATTTCTACACCCTCAGTGTGTGAAGATTGTGCTTGTTAAATATTCTATAATTTCAATTCTTTATAGCGAAATGCAGCTACATCTACAGCTGAAGTGGAACAATTATCAATTGAATCAATACATGGGACAGCAGGTGACACACCTGTTCAAGAAAGAACGCTCCACATCCTCGAGGATACCTTATACTCCCAAATCAGTGAAACAGCACACAATCAAAATGAAGTCAATGAAATCTGCATTGAAGAACATAATGGGAATTTGATTACTGAGGTGTTAACTCCATCAGAACTGAGAAATTTGCTAACACAGCCAAGTTTTGTTTCTACAGAACCTGCAGTTGGTAACATACAAACAGTAAAGAATAGCAGACCACAGCTGGAGCAGCCTAGAGCAGAAACTCAGCTGACTATATGTGGGGAACCATTCAACTTCAGTACCTTTTTAAGGTGATGCATTATAAAGTATAATTTTTGCAACATGTTCTTCCTTTGTGTAGTTACAATGAACTTAGTAATTCAGTTGCAGTTCTGCTGTGTTTACAGTTACAATTATTTACTAATTTAAATTCTTTTAATTGTAGAAATGGAGTTTTAGAAGAACTTGTGCAAGCTGTGGGTAATAAAGGGTCCAAGAAATCCAACACCAGAAAGACTAGGAAACCACCTATCAATGCTTCAGCCAGGAAGAAACAGAAAGCCAGTAGTGGCTTAGAACCACCTGCACCAATCACTAAGGAAACCTTTGCTATTCAGAGAAATAATGTGGTTTCTGCACAAACAAATATGGCAGTGAGTCAACAAGTTGTAAATAAACCCGTATCCTCTGGTGATGGGAACCGTGGAGCATCTGAAGTTCATAACTCCAGTACCAGCACATCTGGTGGGAACTCACCTGAGACAGTGCAGATTGAAGAGGTTGTCATGAGGCCTGATGTGTATGTAGCACCTGGTGCTTATGGAACACCACAAATTGTTGCCCTTGTTAATGTGCAAGAACATACACCACCAAGTCAGCTAGAAGACACAGAGGCAGAGAGTAATAATACTTTAAAAATTGTTGATGTGTTTTCTGTCCATGAAATATCAAGCACTTCCACACCTGAGTATGGTACTAGTACATTACAGAGTTCCAGCAAGCGGAACTGGCATTCTCCATCTCCCACAGAAGACCAGTCTAATTCACTTCCATCTTCAACATGTAGTATTCAAAGCTCCTCCAAGAATCCTTCAACTATAAGAAACTGGCACACTCCTGTTCCTGTAAACAATCCACATAAATCCTCTAAAGAAAAGGAAAAAGTCATTGACTCAGGGTCTACTTTGAACCGCGTGACCCTCCCAGAGGAGGAAGATGAAGTTCTTGTTGTTGAAATTGTCAAGGCCAACAAGGAATCAATTGCACAGCACTGGGAAAGATGTCCATCAGGTCTTATATGTAAACTTTGTAATAAGCACTACAAAAGTCTGAACAAATGTGAGAATCATATCCGAATTCATCTGGGTGTGAAACCATATGAATGCCAGATTTGTAAACGGAGATATCACAAGAGGAGGATATTAAATGAACACTTTGCTTTGCACACGGGGAAAAAACTGTATCAGTGTAAAAAGTGTGACAAGTCATTTCGCTACAGGAAGAATTTCAAGAGTCATGCAGAAAGTCATGTGGAAGAGTTTAATTCAAATTATTTGTGTGAAATATGTAATAAAAATTTTCAGTTACAGTTTGACTATTGGAGCCATAAAACTTCAAAACATGTTATTGTGGAATCACAAATGACAGAAGTTGAGTTGAGAGAATGAAAACATATACGCAACAAAAATAACTGACATTGTTCACAGTCACACTTGTTTGAAATAATTTCAGAAAGTGGATCTCCTTTGACCAGTTTCATTAAAGTCACCAGTTATGTGCAGGTGGTGCTGAAGGTTATTTTTACCCTATTCATTTTCCTTGTCTTGTTTGTTTTGCATGTTACATGGTAGTTGGAAAGGGGGGGGGGGGTGGGGGGGGGGTGGTGTAACGTAATTTATTCTGGAGACTGGAATCCTCAGTTTAATACTTCGGAACAAATGCCTGAAACGTATCACAAAATTTGTCTAGAGGTTACTAGGGCCTACATCTGCTGTCCAATAAGAAAACTACTTAAGACTTTTGGTCATTGTTAAAAAAGCACAGGGCAGTCAAACTGGCAAGAATCTCGTAACCATCAAAATGCTGAGTTGTACAATTTGAACTGAAATGGAAATGACAGTCACACAATGGTTTCTGTTAGAAAAAGGTTATCTTCTGCAGATGGTCTTTAGGGTTATGCTTGCCTTCTGAAAACTGCTTGTGTCCATGGTTTGAGAATAGCTCTAACTAGGGACCAACAAAGTAGACTGTCTTTATCACCTTCACCTGAAGACAAAATATTTCCGAAACATAGTGGTTTAAAATAAATTGGAATGATGGACAAGGACCAATGAAGCAATGTAACATCCCACTGTCAGAAAATTTTCAACTCAGGTGAAGGTTTTATTGTTTAATACACATGTTACAGTTAATATTCTTTAATGTTCAAATATGTAGAAGATAACAGAGCTACAGTTTAAACATATGGAGAGTTGCAAGGAATTATCTATAAAAAATAGCTCAGGACTTCTGTTATTAAAACTGCTTCATACGATATACATTGTTTTCATTCTTTCTATGCTACCACACTTGTGCACCCCACCCCACTAACTCAGAATATGTACAGAAGTTGTATTTGACTTAAACCTTCCCAGAAACTCACCCTCAACTTTGTGTGGTTCACACGGGAAAGGTACTGGAAACCAAGTCATAGTAGTGAGACTAGTACATCTACTTTAAAGAAGAAACTGCCGCTATAACATGTACCTTGTATTGGTTTCAACTTAATTCTTTTGATTGGAACTCTTCAGGAGATTTCAAGTCACAAATAATCACCACACCTACATCATTGTAATATCTGGTAAAGCCCTGTTTTGATGTGGGATATTTCTGATGTGCCAGGGTCCACACATTTTACATAAATCTAGAAGCCACCTTGAAATTCTAGGTGCCTGAAGGGTGGATTCGATATTTTGGACCCACAATTCTGAACTTACTTAAAACCTCATTGTTTTCTAATGCTTTCTGCTCAGAGCATGTGATGTGAACCACACATCTGTTTGTGTAATGAGAAAAAACTACAGCAATTATGCTGAAAGTATTAGATCATACAAAATTTGTTTGCCTGGGTGTTTAGGCACCCTTGATTTATGTACTCCTATGTTAAGCCCTGACAAGTGTATGTTATGTTTTGAAAACTTAACCATAAGTGACAGTTTAATGATTTTGCCCTTACTTATTGCATTTGGTGTTCACATATTTTTCCACCATCATTGTGATACATCAAATGGATCACAAATTCCACATTAGGATCTTCAGGAAAACTGAACCAAACCCCATTTCTAATTTGTAGTAGACATGTTTACATGTGCAATATCCAAGAAGGGCTGCTCTTCCTTATCCTTCCTCCCACCTACTCTTGTCCCTGTTTTAAAGAATGCTGTTCCTTCATGTGGTGTCACTGTTCCTTTTGAATACTACCATAACTACAGCTTATCTTGGACAATGGCTGCATGAATGCACCAAATGATGGGGGCAAACAAAGACTCTATATATCTGGCAATTAAGGAATGGAGTACAGTGTTGTACATAAACTTCATATATTTTAAAGCATTTAAAGTTTGGCTCAGTGACAGTTGTAATGACTCATTGTTTCATGTGAAACAGAATTGCAAACAAATTTAAAGGTATGAATAAACAATGACTGCATATTTAGCACCTTCAATGCCCACTACCGCTTTTTTAATACTACTGTTACTACTACTACTAATTGGGTTGCTGTATCATTATCATCATCATCATCATCATTACAATTTAAAACATGATTGTAGGAGAATAATGGCTTGCTGCATTAAGAAAGAACCACATTCTCAAGGTGTGAAATCCGTCTGAACCTGACACCCTTTGAATTTTTAAGTGATAAAAATTAGCAGTGTGTGTTAGTTAAATAGCAACACTGTACACAGGCTGATTATTCTCTGCCTTTCATATGAAACAATGAGACATGTGAAAAATCCCCCTCCCGAGCCATATGTTATAAAGTTATTTCAGTTGGGAGCTTTAATATGTCATATTTAAAAAAGAATAGGCATCACTAATATGAAATTGCCTGGAACACTTTATTTCAACTAAAAATGAAACTCACTAATAAATTCTGTGAGGGAAGGCTGATGCTATAAGTAGCAAAGACTGATTTAATTCTCACTGTGTCTAAATCCTGACTGTTGCACAGTCAGTGATAATCTCTGATCTTATTTAAATCCTAGAAGAGGGGTGTGGAAGCCAGGGCTATGGAAAGACTGGAAAATCTGAAATGTGATGAACAATTCCAATGTGCATTTTACAAACAGTGGAACTTTATAAACATACACACACACCTGTTTACACATATTCTTTCAGTTATTTGAAAATACCCACTTAATTCAATTTTCTAAATTCCCTTAAAATGAATTAGGGTGGACTTTTCTTTAATGCAAACAAAGTGGTATCAGAACATTAAAGCATAAGGAACGGGTAACTAATGAAATACTGTATCAGCTTCAAAAACTTTATATCTTGATATGTTTGTAATTAAAGAAGTCCCTGAATTGTCAAATAAGCAGTGCTGTGGCCTTTGAGTTACTGGTAGGAAGCTGCTTTCTCACAGCTGACTCTGATAAAAAGACACATCAGCATTTCAACAAGAATGGGCAGCATATTATGTCTAAGATCCGAACTGAAGTTTACTCTTTGAAATGACAAAATTTAAAAATGTTCAGTTATTTAAATGGCAGTAACAAACACCCAAACTCCAAGTTCACGTTGCACACTGATGTTTAATGTATTTTTGTGTGAGATATAAAAATAAGTGCATTTAAATATTTTTGTAATTACTTCACTGGAAGAAGAAGTAAGTAACATGCAATAAGTAACAGTAATCAGGAAAATTGCTGGGGTTGCCTAAGTTAAAACACAAGGTTTTAGTATGACAGCTGCAATAACAGTGCTAGAACACTATTACATTAAGTCGAATGAAGGAATATCACAGTAAACAGAGCACATTTATTTTATGATGTGGCTACATATTTTGGCTCATTTACAAAGCCATCAATATCAACAAACAATTTTCAGTAAAGCAGAACTAGTTCATATTTTAATACAACTGATAGCTCTATCAACTGTATGAATAAATGAAACAGTTGTGGCCAACTGCAACATTGTTAATATTGATGTAATGCACAGTGGGATCAACAATATAAAGATACCAAGATACAAAGCCATTATTACACCAACTCTTGAACTGCAAGGAAATAATGACTAACATATGTGCAAAGGTACCGCTATTGCAGTTTTTGTGGAATTCAACCTGTTGTGGCATATTAAAATTGACATACATACTGCCATCAACCACAACAAGTTTTATTACTTTTGTCACAATATTCCACATGTCTCAGTCATGCTGACCATCCTCAGGCATTTAAATACATTACTTTCAAAAACCAAAATAAAATGTATATGTATTAATATACAAGCAACACTGAAATTCTAATGTTCGATTGGTTTGTAATCCATTCAGTTTATCATACCTCAAGTATCTGACCAAAGGAAATGATTCAGTATTGCTATTTTCACACTCCTGTTACTAACAGTATATTGACATGGAACTGTAGTGTGGACCAAGTACTGTGCATTTTGGGTGCTGTTGTAGCAGTTAGAATTCATTTTGGGAAAGAAAAGCTTCTAACATTACACAAATCAATTGTCTCAGTGTACTGCTTTATGCTGTTATATTTGAGAGGTAACAAGTTCAGATGCTCAGGATAGGGACAGGTGGCGGCAACTTGTCAACGCGGTAACGAACCTTCAGGTTCCATACTCTGCAGGGAATTTCTTGACTAGCTGAGAACCAGTTAGCTTCTCAAGAAGGTCTCAGTTCCATGCAGTGAGTAAGTGTGTAAGTAAGTAAATAACGGGTTCAAATTTTGATTCAGAGGCAGACTGTCTTGATTGAAGGTTTTTCTCTGTAGTTATAGATTTAGTTTTAGTTCCAGTTTAAGTTCTAGTTCTTGTTTCCTTACAGGCAAATGCTAGGATAGTAGAATTAAATGGGCCATAGCCACTTCCTCTCACAATCGATATGATTCAGCATTCATAATCATCCTATCCTGTAATATCTCATTCAGTATGTACATTGCCTCAGCAGTAATACAAGATCAGATAAGCAACACATTGTTGAATGTCTTCATCCTTAAGCTACTGTGCCTGTCTGTGTGCTCGCCAATTTATAATCACATACCGGTAAGGTAGTTTTCAACATCTGGTGATGAATGCAATTGTTTGCCAACTGCTGAAATTAATTCAGGACCATATTACACTCTCAGTAATCACTGTTTGTGGTTGACATGATGCGTATGATGCATCATCACACCACGTTGCTCGTGTAACGTTTGCTATTATCAACTTTGTGTGACTATGCCAATAGAGAGGTCCAGACTGAAACTGAGTGGGGCACAAGAGGTTCTGTTCTATGCTGACTGTGCTAATTTTAGGTGTGAAATCATACAAACTATATAGAAATATAGATAAGCTTTAGTATTGGCTAGGAGGAGGCCGGTCTAGAAGCAAATGATCAGAGTACCAAGTATATGTTCAAGTGTTTAGTAACTTTTCTTTTGTATTCTAAACTGTGTTCATCTCATCAACAGAATGTATGTCAAAAATCACAACATATTGGTGGCTAATAAATCTTTTGAAAATTTGGCAAAGATTAAATACTGTATTTGGGAATGACACTACCAAACCAAATTTCATGCATGAAGAAATTATGAACATACTAAAATTTAGGGAATGCCTCTTCCCAATTGGTGCAGGATCTTTTCTTATCCTTTGCTAACTAAAAACATAATGATTCAAATATACAGAACTATAATTTGCCTGTTGTTTTTATTTGGGTGTACAATTTGGTCTCTCATATTAAGGGAGAACCGTATGCTCAGGGCATTTGAGAATTGGCTGCTGGGTCCAAGAGGGGACTGGAGCATCACAATTCACACTTCTCAAGGTGACTGCACAAGGATGGATGAGATGGGTGGTCTATATGGAGGGGAACAGAAATGCATACAGGGTTTTGGTGAGGAAAGCTGAAGGACAGAGACTACTTGCAAGACTTTGGCATAGATGGGAGGAAAATATTAAAATAGATCTTTCATACATAGGATACAAATGCATGGGCTGGATTAATCTGACTCAGGATAGGGACATGGTGGGTGGGCTCTTGTGAGCACAGTGATGAACTTCTGTGTCCCATTAAATGCAGGATATTTCTTGATTGGCACAGAAACTAGTAGCCTCTCAAGGAGTCTGCTCTGTGGAGTTAGTTATGACCTTAACTTTACTGTTTTCTGGGATGGTGCCATATAGTCTGGCAGACATCAGTATTCTGAAGAGACCTAGTATGTATTTCCATTTTCAGGGCAGTGTGATATAGCCATCATAACTGTATGACTAGTTTTTTTAACAACACACATCAGAGAATATATGTTATCACTTACAGGACTGCAGTAGAATCAGAAGAAATCACAATGATAACTGAATTTATCTTCTTCTTCTTTTTGTGGTGCTACAGCCAAAATCGGGCCTAGGCTGCCTCATTATTGGTTTCTAGATCACAACAATTAGGCATACACACACCTGGTAGGACTCCTGTGAATGAGGGATCACATCATTCCAGAGGCCACTATTACAACACACAACAAATGTAAGACACAAACATCCATACCCTCAGTGGGATTTGAACACACGATCCCCACAATCAAGTGGCTGCAGACCTGTGCCTTAGACTGCACAGCCACCAGGATCAGTCCTTACGTTGGCAGTGCTTTCTGTTAAATACTGACCCAGCATACATGTTGTACAAAGATCACAAGAAACTCCAATCAATGACCAGTGAGAGATTACTACAACAACAACAACAACAATAGAACTACAGAAGATCACCCTATGATCATTGCACACATCATTAATAAAGTGCTGGGATAAATCACTTTGATCTCTTGTTGAGATCTGGACTTAACGGAAGACCACCACCTAGTAACTAATAGGCGAGAATTAATTCTAAATAATAATAATAATAATAATAATAATGCTAACAATAATAATAATAACGATAATAATAATAATAACAATCACAACAACAACGAGACACATGGGTTTGTACAAGGTGAGAATGTTAGCCACACAACCAACCCCCACCTGGAAGGCCATGGTATCTTTGCCTGATGCCTTAGTCATAACCTGACCAGCAGGGGTGGCCCTACCATTCTGGAGTTACTAAAATTAAAACCCTATTTCCTTGATGTAATCCACAGATAAAAAGATGCAGCAGATGTAAGATGTGATGTATCACAGACTTCAGTCTGTATCAGTTGAAAGCTCATTGCGAAATATTTGAACAATTGCAGAATGTGCTACAGTTGTTAGAGTTTGTGGGTATTTGAATTTTTTTACATTGCTATTTTTACAGGCCTTTGGTGAAGGCCATACTGCATCAATAGAATTCCCTCATACTGAACAATCTTCAAATCAAACCAGAAAGTCGGAGGCATAGATGGCTAATAAATTTCATTGTACTACTAGTATTAGGCTGTAACAAGAGCAGAAGTGAAGCCTTTTTTCAGCAAGACAGTGCAATTCGCACACCACAAACAACTGTATGTATTGTTTACAGTGTTTCTGGTGGCAGCACAATTAAAAGGAAATTGTGGCCTCCTGATTTGTTAATCTAAAACCATACTTTTAACGCGGGGCATGTTAACCCTTCATGCTGGATCAACACACACGTTATGTTCTTTGGGCCACGGAGCCAGATTTAAACACTGATTGGGTAAAAGACTGCAAGTCATTTAAATACCAGATTGAAGGGTTAACAGATAAAACTGTATGGTCCTCACACCAGTGATGATATGTAGGCAAACACCTGGACTATAGGGTTTCAGTTTCACCAGCACACTCTGACATGCAATGAAAAACCTATTTGTTAGATGTAACCTGTATCTAGTAAACCATGGCCAGCAGCATCTCTAAATATGGTGGGTACAAAACCTAATTTCATATCTAGTGCATTCAGTGAAAAATGGTGGTCCCTGACTTGTGGCTGATTGGAAAGTCTGCAGTTGCCACCGCCTGGCACCAAGCAACACAGTGTAATTGCAGAGTGATGTGTGGGTCAGATAAAATACTGTGCCTGTAGAATGACACAAATACAGTAGGGTCTCGTTTTACAATGGGTTACGTTCTCGAATATTTGATTGTAAATCAAATCATCATAAAACAAGTACAATTTAAATGGTTTGAGATTGGTTCATGGGCCAAACAAATTAGTCATATAATTTTATAATTTACAACATTTCTTTACATTATGACTTACAATTTTAATTTAATGAATTAGGTATAGAGAAAATTACACAGCTAATTGAATAAAGTATAAATCAAATAACTTTTTATTTTGTCGAAGAAGGCGCAGGCCGTGGTTCAGAAGACATCAAGAAAGAATGTAACCTCAACTGTTTTGATTTTTTTTTCTGTCTTTTTGATGGACGTCGTGGGTGGAAAAATCATAATCAACTTAAAAGAACTGCATTAAAATAGAAAGAAAAAAAAAAAACACAAGCACACCGGAAAAGAGCTGGAAACATACTAAGTAGAGAAAGGACGCTTGAGTTGCGACAGTGATGCACCACAGGTCGGGAGTGCTCGGTCCAACTCGACAAGGGTCGTAAAAGTGAATCGTCGTAAAATGATCCATTGCAAAACGAGACCCTACTGTACTCACTTATGTACAAGAATTTTAAACAGATGTTCTGGTTACTATTCCAAACACTGACTGTACTCTATATATAGTGAGCCAGAAGTCACTATTCACTTACACTACAAGCAATAACATAATAGTACTAGTGTTACAACCACCCGGTTTTAATATTATGGCCTATGCAACTTGTGGCATGTACATTGATAAACCCTCCCTTCCTCAAGCAATGTTACTTCATTTTATCATTGAATAAAAGAATGTCGGAATGCAAACACGTGTCTACAGTAGGTGAACAGTAACATTTGGCTCACTCTGTATTAAACATACATAGAGATGCTCAGTATCTGTTGGTTGTCACCTGCCACAACTGAGCCACAAGCTGCATTTATGTAATGCACAATACTTTTCACTTGCATGCATTCTATAATGTTAGATGATTATGATGTGGAAGGAAGCAGTTGTGTTCTGCTGTAACATACGATTGCTGTGGTTGTGTCAAGGCACTGAGGAAAGTTAAACTAAACCAAGTGTGTGTGTATGTTCCACTCAACAGGCACAATGCTAAACAGAGCAGCTGCCAGTGACAGTGACACTTCAGCTCCACAAAGGACAGTGAAAGCTGTACTATCATCTCTTTCAGTATATGACCTTCACAAACGGCTTATGAATGACTACATGGCTTATTATGGGAAAACAACTGTCCTTAAGAGAGATATGTAAGTAATATTATAATCCATTGCTTCGGAAACATTTTAAGTCACAGATCAGTAGTGGGCTTTAAAAATTGTTGCAGACTGGTCTCTAACTCTATTAAATGTAATGTTCATTATTATTGTAAAAAATCCATTTGAATTGTTTAATAAGTAAAAATAACTTATCTTTCAAACAATTTAATAAGTAAAATAATATGTCTCTTTACACTAATAAGATTCATTTTAATTTTACTAAGATTTATTATTTAATTTTCCTGCACAGTATACTTGAACCAATGGGTGTTTGTTAATAAATACGCAGTTCATTGATACAGGGCCGGGTAGCGTAGTTGGTATAGCGACTGGCTATGGGCTGGACGGTCTGGGGATCGAATCCAGGTGGGTGGCGGGATTTTCTGCACCTGTCCAGACCGGCCCTGGGGCCCACACAGCCTCCTGTACAGTGGGTACTGGGTCTTTCCCAGGGGTAAAGAGCAGCTGGGGCGTGACGCTGACCCCTCAACCCCTTCTAATACCGTGGTCAAGAAAGAGTAGAGCTATACCTCTACTCCCCCTACGGGCTGTATGGCCTGTACAAGGGTGCACTTTACCTTTTACTTTTCATTGATATAGCTGTCATTTAGTTTTCAGCATGTTAAACATTGCTGTCTTGAAATAAAATCCTTTTGTCCCTTTAACTCTCAGGTTCTTGTTTTCATCCACCTTCTTTCATAGATAACAACAAGGTGTGTTCACAGAGGGCTTCTTGTAAACATTGTTTCACCTCAAACACATAACAAAATTCCCTACAAACTCTCAACAAGAAATATTTATAATACATATTTATGAACTTGGGGACATCAAAACAAACATAGCATCCCACATCCAAACCTACCTCAGTGTACCAGAATGCAATACAAGTAGAATCTCTCTCTCTCTCTCTCTCACACACACACACACACACACACACACATGCATGCACACACACAGCTAAACAGTGTGAAGAAGTGCAGTGTTTTAAAATAATTAATGTTAATACATTTTGCAGGTCACGAGACAGAAAAGACATTGACGTGATCAGAGAAAATCATCGCTTTTTGTGGGATGAAGATGAAACACCTGAGTCATGGGAAGCAAAATTAGCCAAGAAATATTATGACAAACTCTTTAAAGAATACTGCATTTGTGACCTCAGCAGATACAAGGAAAATAAGGTAATTTTCTGGCTTCATACATTTGTCCATCTTGACAGAGGCCTTCCTTAAATACCTTCTGCCTTTTGCGTGATTTCGGGCTTCCGCCGCAAAGCAGATGAGAAATGCTCTCTCCTGGGACATCATGCAGCGCGTAATGGTAAATTACCACTTCTTGCTGCGTAATAACCCAGAAGAGGGCAGTTCTCTTCTGCCTTTTGGTTTATACTTCAGTTTTTGATTTACACAACTTCCATGCCATTTATAAGTGGATCCCTTGTTGCTTCAGCACATCCTCGGGTAAGAGATGGAGGAGACAAATCTCCATATATGGGGGGCAGCTTCAAGTATGCAGAATAAGCATATGCACACAGCCAGCATAGGTGGTCCTACAGCATGGAAATTCAACAAGAGGCTAAAAACTCCTCAGCACACAAAAACAAAGCACACTACAGAATGTTACACAGGGCCTCAGACTTTTGACAGATTTTGTGCATGGGAGGATAATATGGATATGGGTCTTAGAAACATGATACAAGATGTGAATTTGACATATGTGACTCAGGACAGATAACGGTGGAAGGCTCTTGCAGTCACGCAAATTGTGGAGAATTTCTTAATTAGCTAAGCAACTGTTACTTTCTCAAGAGGGAATGTGATCTTACCAACAAATCAGAAAATGCATACAATGCTCACAGGTGTAAAGAAGTAGGTCCCATGTAATAGGAGAGTTACATATCAAGTTCCAGTCTTTGACTGTGATCAGTAAGTTTGTGTCTTGTTTCTTCTATCATCCTCATTATGTTAAAAACATTTAATCTTTCTATTAAATGTCTGTTTTGTTCCCTAACAGCCACATCCCTCTTTCCCCCCTCATGTCACAGGCATATTATTTCACAAACTTGAATTCTTCTTTATCGCTTTCCTTCATAAATCACATTTGTGTACACACAACTGATGGAAATTGTTGTTTCTTTAATTCATCACTGTATCATTTTGAGTTTTCTTAGATATCAGGTAATTCATCTGTGTTTATGCATTGGTTTACAACAGTGCTGTGTCAGTAGCACAGGTGTGTATCATTGAATGAGTTGAAATGATGAATACAAACAGTGAGAACAGCCAAAATGTATTCATGGTGCACCACTTGATATATGAGAGTCCTCTCAAAACATGCCCCATACATGATAGCATTTGACCATTCTTGTCAGATTTAAGTTTCTTTTGCCACTTACTGATTTCACATTCGAGGCTTCTTTTTCTTCCAACAGCAAGATATTCCCTGCTTAGATTCCATTCTATTCTAGGTAAGAGGAAGATATAACTGTACCACACCAGACACATCTTCTATTACAGAAACACACAGGTAAATTTCAAAATGGTCCATTCAGGAGCGTCATCAGAATTCACATTGGTTGTCTGATATCTGGTCCAAACTTTCCAGTATCCATACCAGCCTGGAGTTCACTGTTCATTTGAGTTTACAGAAACAGCAGTTAAGACATACTGGGGAATGGCTGGTAGACTCAAAGACAGTGGTCTGTATCTGCCTTCAGAACAGGACCTGTCAGTAACAGGGCTCAGCTGTTTGTTGATATGTACATGAGAATGTGCGTTGCAGATTGCTATGCGGTGGCGGACAGAACAGGAGGTAGTAAATGGTAAAGGACAGTTTAGCTGTGGAAACAAAATATGTCCAGCGGCTGAAGGGCTGAGAACATGGGAAGTCAACTTTGCTTACAGGGAGCAAGAGGAAAAGAAGAATGCACTGGTAAAGCTACGTAAGTAGAACACTGAATGTGAACACGATAAAATGTGCAGACACATGCCTAAATCTGCAATATAATACACTGTACTTTATTTGGGGAATTAAATAAAAACAATTTAGGAATTGTATGCATTCTGTAACTATGTTACGGCATTAACGTGATGGAACAAACGCTGCTGTTGTATATTTGCTAATTAACTGATTACATACATTATGGCATGTCTGCTGCTCTACAAATTTGATGCAGTAGAGAGTTTATGGTTTGCTGTATCAAAGCAACAGCACAAGAGTTCGGCATGATAAGAACTAGGCATGTGTGCACAGTCTGCATGTGAACACATGTACAGAACAGATGTGAATATGCATGAACAGAGTAGAGATGAAGACACACATGTGCAAAAGTGGGATGTGAACAAACATCCATTCAGATCAGAAATATGTCTTCATGCAAAGTGGTCATTAAAACTCTCCAGTCTGCATCGAAATTGAAGTGGTTTCACAGTTTTTTTTTGTAAAATCATCCAGTATCAAATTTCACAAAAGTCTCTTCATTGGTAATTTAACTGTTAAAATTTGCAATGTGTGTGACAGACACTTTTGACTGGTACTCCACATAAATGCAAATTCACCACAAAAGGGTCAAATGAACAGCAAGTGTAGCGTGAACAAGGAAGACAAACATTGTGTACAACGTATCAGTTGGGAAGCCTCATAAAAGAACATGTGGGACACCTGTATGAAGACAGGCTGACAGCTGTAACATGGATCTTAGAGCAGGATGACAACTGGGTCAGGGTAGAATCTAACTGCAGGTATTTGCAATTATTAAACACTGAATTCCATAGCAGGAAATAATCAACTGCTGATGAAAGTTCATTCGTTGTGGTCAAGCTGCCATGAAATGACTTACATGCTTTATTTTCCTTATTTTACAAAGACAGAAAGGTTTATCATCATGTTCATGTGTGTCTATCCATCTTGCATGTATGTTTATGTTTCTTGTCTGCCCACAGAACATATTTACTAAATTTAAAATTCTGATTCAGGGTTGTGTCCAGAGTGTACATACAAACTCAACTATCATCACAAAAAACAGGAAGTGATAAGAAATAAAAACAAGAAAAGGCACATCTATGAAGATTCGCATCCTAGCAAACGAAAGAAAAAGGCCCAAGAAACTCCAGAGGAAAGTGATGATCAAAAACAGCAAGTTAATACTGATGGAACAACACATGATAATGACAGTGACAGTGAAGATGAAGGCAAGGTTTGGAGAGAAGGAAAAGTTGTTTCAGAAGAGAAGTCCAGAGATGAAGAATTTCAAGAATATCTTGAGGAACTGCTTCTGTAATTAACTACAAATCTGAGCTAATTTTCATATACATAAACAACCAACTGTATTGGTAAGAAGTAGCAATTGTATTTGTTTGCTTAATTTACATACAGAAACTTCAATATGTTGAATTTATTTTGAAATAAAGGTTATCATTAAAATGAAAATTCTTTCATGACATATTTTACACCAACACAGTGCACTATATTAAAATAATAATTTTAGTATTGTAACTTTTACATTCTTAGATACCAGATTGGGAGGAAAAAAGGTTCTGTAATTATTTTATAGACTACTTGTATTTACTTGTGTAGGTAAAGCAAGTATGTACAAGGCCTTCACTGTTGTACCAACCTACACTGTGTAACATCCCAGAATGAAGGCCTCAACTATACCACGGCAGAAACCTAAAATGTCGCAAGATGTACCTCAAGTAATTCCACAAATACGAGGGGCGGCTGATAAGTAAAGCACACAGTGAAATATCTAGAAAAAAAGACCATGTATTTAAACAAACGAAAGTAGGAAGTAAAGTACAATATTTTAGCTACAAATTAACATACTTATTTTTCAACATAGTCGCCTTATCGTTCAATACATTTTTCCCAACGTAAAAGAAGTTTACGCATGCCGTCAGTGAAGAATTCAGGAGTTCTTTGTTTGATCCACGATGTCACAGCTTGCTTCACTTAATCATCTGAGGTGAAATGAGTCCCCTTGTGATCCCTCTTGAGGTGAGGAAAGAAATGGAAATCGCTTGGCGCCAAGTCAGGGCTGTAGGGCGGATGGGAGAGAACCTCGAATTTCAGCGTCAACATGCGTGGCACCCATCGAGAACAGACTTTTGTGTAGCCAAGTAAACCAATGATATAGCGTACTCTTTCTTTAGACATTCCTAGCCTACCTGCTATCTGCTTCTGGGTGATATGGCGGTCACGCTTGATCAGTTCATCAACCTGTTTTTGACGCTTGTCATCTGTTACGGAAACCGCCCTTCCACTGCGAGGTTGGTCAACAATATTGGCACGACCTGGTTCACATTCACTAAATTTAATGGCCCGATTTACTGTAGTTCTGTTAACAGTGTTTTCACCATACACAGCCTGTAAATGGCGATGAATTTCAGCTGGCGTTACGTTTTCAGCACTTAAAAATTCAGTCACCACACGTTGCTTCAATCTCGTCGATATACCACCGTAACACGACTCCATGATAACACGCACTGTTTTAGAACTGGTGTAGAGAAAGGAATGAAACTTTGCACCGCTGTGCAGGAGGGTTGTGGCTACAAGGACACACTACGCACGTATCGCTACTTTGCTCTGTTGGCAAAATATTTCACTGTGTGCATTACTTGTCAGCCGCCCCTCATACCATGTGATTTTAAATGACAAACTTCAGCATGAGTCTCCCAAACCATATGGTCCTCCTACCTCAGTCATGTGATAGCAGCTACCATGTAACAGAGGCCAAGTGTCCACCTCAGCTCACCCACTTGCCGCTGCTACAGAGCATAGACAGCAGAGATCATCTAGTACCTTGGAAATGAGTGGGTGGCATCGTACTCCTAATCTCGCTATGAAAGGATCAGCAAGAATACTGGCACCTCCACCACTCTCATTGCAGGAACATGCTGATTTACGTGCACATGCGTTTGTGCACTCTCCCCACTTGTGGCATCAGCCTAGGCTGGCTAACTGTAGGTGTGCCTGAAGCCAGAGACTTTGTGGGATCACTTGTACTGGATGGATGGATGTATGTATGTGTATGTATGTATACGTGCATGGAAATGTGTGTGTGTCCTTTCTATCAGTTTCACCTTCTGAAACTTACTATGCATACAAATTCAGTCTGATACATTATTACACAGGGACCACAGTAGCATAGTGGTTAAGGTGCTGTGCTACAAATCGCAAGGTTGCTGGTTTGATCCCAGCCGGTGTCAGTGGATTTTCATTGACATAAAATCCTTCCGATCGCACTATGGCCCTGGGGTCGACTCAGCCTCTAACAGAAATGAGTACCAGGAGTATTTCCTGGGGGTAAAGGCGGCCGGTGCGTAAGG
>Ga0123355_10002732_pt1 | contig 25006 bp, 19 predicted proteins | sample TergutEmb28metaG_3_FD_89872 | JGI IMG/M metagenome (GOLD analysis project Ga0123355, IMG submission 89872) | Embiratermes neotenicus P1 segment gut microbial communities from Petit-Saut dam, French Guiana - Emb289 P1 | ecosystem: Host-associated > Arthropoda: Insects > Digestive system > Gut ...
CCCACAACACCTATCTCCATTAGGTTTGAAAACGGCAGAAGTTATGCCAACCTGGAAGAAGCCGCATATGCCCTAGGCGCAACAGCAGAATGGGATGACGCAAACCAGGCCGTAAGCTGGAACCCAGCGGCAGGTGGCTTTATCGCGTCTATCGTATTCGAAGGGGTTGACGTGTTTATTGAAGACGGCACTGTTTGGGTGCTTGAAGATTTTCTTTGGGAAGTGTATTTCCTAACCATGGACCGTTGGGGTTGGCCCCAAGCCCGGGCAGATATTCCCTATGCCGCCCCGGTTACAAGAACCACAGACCATGGCCAGATGGCAGTAGACTTTATCGAGTTTATGAACGACAACCTTTACAACCGCGTACCCTTCTCCTATCGGGAGCTTGAAACCGCCGAGTGGATTAGGGACCAGCTTATAGAAATGGGCTACGATGAAAGCGCCGTTGAGCTTCAGACCTTTACAATAGAAGACTTGATGGGCCTGCAAATAGGCTTCATGGGTGCCGGCTTTGGAATGTACGAGCAATTTAACGCCTTTGACCCAGACCAAAGATTGAACCTTGATAGTGCTATTGACGCAATTGTGGAAATGGTAATCGCCCAGGAAAATATGTGGATAGCCATGACAGCAGAGCAAATGGGCATAACCCTTGAAGAAGCCCGGATAATGATAGCAGAAAGCGCCGGTATGTCTGTAGACTTTTTGGACAAGTTTATCGAGGCCTGGGCCAGAGAGTCAGCACCCTGGCAGCTAGGGATGGCAGAGGTATTTGGCCTCCTTGACGAAAACACCCACTTTAGGCCAATGAGCCAAAACGTCGTACTTACCGTACCGGGCCAAAGCGAGCGGACAATTATTGTCACCGCCCACTACTGTTCAATCATGGTGCCGGGTGCCAGCGACAATGCCTCCGGTGTTGCACTTCTACTGGAAAGCGCATATCGCTTGCTGGAAGTGGATAATTATTTCACTGTTGTATATGTGTTTATGGGTGCTGAGGAGATTGGCATTTATGGGGCATATTACTATGTAGATAGCCTAACCCCTGCCGAAAGAAATAATATTGTTCTTAACATAAACGCCGATGTACTAATAGAAGGACCCTATTTCTTCTTTGGCGCTGGCGTACTAGACGGCTGGTGGCTGGAAGAAAACGAAATTACTGTGCTTATTGGGGAAATTGCCGAGATGATAAACGCCAATTACGGCACAGCACTAATCAATGCGCCACCCCTTGCAGAAATGCCTAGCGACCAGCTTGCATTTATTAATAACGGCCATACAGTAGTGACCCTTGTTGGCCTTGCAAGGCTTGGTGCCCCTGGGTATGAGGACTTCCCAACATGGTCTATGTATCCGGGCTTTGGCGCGTCTATAGTGCATACAGAGTTTGACGATTTCCATTTTATTAACGAAACCTGGCCCAACAAAATTGGGGATGCAATGTGGACCTTCTCATTGTTTTTAGATTATCTGCTGGTGGCAGATTTTGATTATTCTGGCTTGGCACCTGTAGGTGTTTCCACTGTGGAACTGCCCGCCGATGTAGACTTATCTGACCATCCTCTAGTAGGCACCTGGTCTTGGGACGAGAATCCCGAGTGGACCTTTGTATTTAACCCAGATGGCACCGGTGCCCGTGGCCTTCCTGGCCAGATGGTAGAGTTTACCTGGTTTGCCGATGACTTTGACCTGCTAATCACAATGGATGGCAGCGCTGTTACAGAGTTTTGGCAGCAATTTGGCTTTGATGGGGACGCCCTTATTTTGGGAATGCAGTGGCAGATGTTCTTCTATACTAAGCAGCAGGTTGACTAAGGTAAGGCCAATTTAAGTAAGTAACAAAGTAGAATGCAGTGAAGTGTTTGTAGATGAAGCCTGTGCCGAGTTTTTTAACTTGGCCCAGGCTTTTTGACTGGAATCGGTATTAATAAAATCTTAATAATAATTTTACATAATTAATAAATTTTACGTCTCATTTTAAAACCTATATATTATCCTTACGCAGTAAAGTCGTTTCGATTTGAAATGGGCTGAAGCAAGCTGAAAAATGCAGGCATTAATGCATTTTTCAGCGCAGTCTGAAGCCCAATTTCAAACGAAACGACCATAATCAAAATCCACTGCGTAAAGACATGCCAACGGCCGGGCATGTCAAGCATAAAAAAGGAGATGAGGAATGGCACATACAATTTTAGTCTGCGACGACGATAAGGATACCGCCAGCGGAATCAGGAAAAACCTTACACGAGAGGGCTACGATGTTGTTTGTGTAGGAGACGGCGATAGTGCGGTATTGGCAGTAAAGAGTGGGGGCATTGACCTGGTAATAATGGACAGGATGATGCCAGACTCAGATGGGGATATGGACAATGATGCAGGCATTTATGCTGCAAGGGAAATCCGTAGGTTTAGCGATGTTCCCATACTATTCCTCTCCGCAATGGGCGGGGCAGCCGACCGCACCCTTGGGCTGCAAGCCGGGGGAGACGACTATGTATCAAAGCCATTTGACAACTTTGAGCTTCTTGAGCGTGTAAGGGCAATTTTGCGCCGGAGCCGTCCCCAGCAGTCAAGTAAAACAAATGTATACCAAAGCGGAGCGCTGCTTTTGGATGACAACAAGAAAATTGTAATGGTTGCAGGGGAGGAAAAAAAACTTACCCTCACTGAATACCAAATCCTGCTATACCTAATGTCCAACATGGGTAGTGCATTTAGCCCTGGGCAAATATATGAGGCCGTATGGAACGAGGTCTATGATTATAGCAGTAAAAAAACTGTCCCGGTGCATATAAGGCATATCCGTGAAAAAATTGAAGTTGATACAAAAAACCCTATGTATTTAATAAATAAATCCGGTTTAGGATACTCGGTGGTGAAATTGTAATGACATTTAAAAAATTTATACCTAATATTTTTGCAATCCTGGGCTCTGTAGCGGTTGTTTCTATGCTGCTTGCCTTTACAAGGCATGAGCTTAATCTGCCTGGGTCTTGGGTGCAAATGTATAACTCAGGATATGGATGGTACGTTTTATGGCAGGCCGGGTCACTGGTTTTGCTAGCTGTTTTTTCTGTGCTTTACTTAGCTTTTTGCGACATTAAGGCACTAGAACTGTATTCAGAGGATTTTATGGTCAACACAGATGCGGAGGATAGTTATAGGGCCGACATATTTTTGTTGGTCGTTAGGGTCATCCTCATATCCTTTACATGCTACTTGGCAATGCAGTACTTGTTGGGCCATAGTCTCAGGGATATGTTGTTTGCTGGCCTAGGGCCAGAGCCAACACAGGCTGGTCTGAGGCATGTAGAGGAGCTATTGGAGAGCTGGCCTAGGTATCACTTGATATGGAGCATGTTTAAAGGCTTAGTGCTGTTTTTTACTTGGGGGTATTGCTTTATGACTATCTCAAAAATAGCACTGAGGCTTAGGAAGAAAACCATCCTAGAAACCCTCAACATCTTCAAATTCCTAAGGCACTATATCTCAAAGCCCATAGGGCAGAGGATAGCCGTACTGATAGCTGCTGTTGTGCTTTTGATACCAGTGGTAGGTATAATCATTGCCCCCCATATGGAAGTAGTTGGCTTATCAGTAGTATGGATTGCCTACCTTGGCCTTTGTATGCTGGATTATGTGGCTCTGTATCTCATGAGGCTTTCCGATGAGCACAAAGAGTCCCTGAAAAGGGTTCGTGAAACAGAGAGTTTTAAAAGCAATCTGATTGGAGGGCTTTCCCATGACATACGGACTCCGGTAACATCCATTACCACTCACGCGGATTTCTTGATGGGCCAGCCCCTGCCGGCGGACGAAGCAGATAGTGTGGAAGTAATCCGCCGCAATGCCGGCAGGCTAAAGGCCCAATGCGATAGGATACTGGAGGTATACAGGGCAAGCTCTGCCACTTTGCTTTTAAACATGGAGGAGATATGCCTGGTTGATTTTACCTCACAGGTAATTGAGGAGTTTGCAGCCGAGCTTGGGGCAAGGGGGCTGACTATAGTGTTAGAAAAGCCCGATGGGCCAGCATTAATCAGCGCAGACCGGCAAGAGCTGGATCGTGTTTTATGCAATCTCCTCAGCAATGTGGAAAGGTATAGCCTCCCCGGCTCCAGGGTTTTTATTAAAATTGTTGCCAGTAGATTTTGGTATACCCTTACCATAACAAATCTGTCTGCCAAGCCCATCAAGGTACCCGCAGCAGAGCTGGCGCAGAAGTTTACCAGAAGCAGTAGCCACCCCGACAGTATGGGTCAAGGCCTTTACATTGCTAGCAATCTGACATCAAAAATGGGCAGCTTTAATCTGTCAACAGATGGTGACTTGTTTAAGGTCAAAATGCTGTTTAATCCCAGCAAGTCCACATTTTTATCGCAACAAAGTACGTCAGATACAGATATCCAACTCTGGGGCGCAGATACCGAAGCAGACAGCATTTTGCTCAGCAATCGCGGCAAAAAAGTGATATACCGCTACCCTGCCAAAGATGGCCGGGCACTCACAAAAGAGGCTGCCAAGTCATTTTTCCTAAAGAAAATACTCGCGCCCTTTGCAAAACGTCTCAAACCTAAAGAGGCTGAACCAACAACAGACTTGGCACAGGCAGTGGGGGAAGCAATCAAGGCTCATAGCCAGGTCTTTGGCGATAAGGGGCTAACTTTTGTAGTACAAAAGCCTGAGGGCGAGCAAAAGGTACTGGCCGCCGCCGAGGATTTACGAGCCATGCTGGATATTTTGCTAACCAATATCCATATACATGCTGCACCCAGCACCCGGGTTTTTGTTGTGATGCCAAAGGCCGAGAAAGGGCCAAATAAGGGGCCTGACTTAGCTATTCATGCTGCTTTGCAATACCCAATAGCTGAATCCCATTGCCTGGCTCGCAAGCTATTGCACAGCATCATCCCTGAGGTTAGTGAAGCTGCGTCACATGCAGAGAGCCTTATTGCATCCATGGGCGGCGCAGTCACTATATCTACTAGCTGTGACACATTTCTAATAAAACTGGCTTTTCCCCAGCGCGGCACCAGGCCTGCGCCGGGGTTATAGCCCTAAATCTGCATAGAAGCCTGCATTTTTATTCACTGATTAGGATATCTTTTTGCCTGGCGGCAAAAACCGCGAATAAAAATGCATAGAAGCCTGCATTTTTATTCACTGATTAGGAGGATACAATGGAAAATTTAGCCGTTCTATTATTTATTATCGGAGTTGTAATGACATGGAAAGGGTTTCGTGGTTTTATAGGCGAGGACCCCAATGCAAAAGGCAAAATGAAACTGGGCGGGGTTATGATTCTTATTGGGCTTGTGATGGCTGCAATAATTATGTAGCCAGGGTCTGCTCTATGGAAAGTGCTTACGACAGCTTCATCCAACCACAGTGATATCCTTCCCTTGCAAAACAAGCAGGGAGGTGATGAACCATAGACCCAACGCAAAATACCGCCACAGAGGCAATTATAGAAAGCAACAATTGTCTCGACTGCAAGGAGGGATGCGTACTAGGAGATAAAGTTTACTGTAGTGTAGACGGACGCTTTCATCCGCTACAAGACGACTTCATATGTAAGCGATATGTACCAATTTAAGTTGATATGAATCTCCCAAAATCACGTCGACAACCGAGGGGAAAATCGGCGGCTTTAAGCCGTTTTCCGTGATGTGTTGGCGACGATGATTTTCGAGATTAGTATGAGTTAGCAAGGCCCCTTCTGCCTAAGGCTTTTGCCGGGTGGAGGGGGCTTTTATATATTCAATGAAAATACCCCGCACCAGCCCATTGGCCAGTGCGGGGTGTTTTCATCTAAAAATCACTTGTACCGTCAAGGTCTCTTTCAATAGACCGTACAAGGTCTGGCGGGGCATAACGATAATTATATGAAATTTCACTTGCGTCATGAAGCTGGAGATTGAGACAGGACTTGCATTTTCGGTAATCTAGGATAGAACCAGACCGCCTTGTCCCCTCTCTATTGTAGCGCAGGAACTTAAACGTCCCTCCGCAATAATAGCACAACCCTTGCACTCTCCACCTTTCGGCTTCTTCCAAAAAAGGGCGAAGCCGTTTTATTTTCTCTTCCATTTCCTGTTCTTCGCGCTTCCTCCCTTCTAATATTTGCGCCCTTTCTTCAGGGGTGTAATCTGGCCGCTCAGGGGGTGAATCATTTTCCTTTGAGCTATTTGCCCAAGCATCAAAAACGCGCCTGGACTGTGTGTGTGAAAGATTACCTGTAAGTTTTCCCATACTAATCCCCTATCCTTATGAAATCAAAATGGATAACCCTACCCCTTAAGAAAATAATCCGCCAAATTAGCCCCCGAGTCAATAAATGGCTCAATAAGCGGGGTTTTGGCAGACATAAGAGTACAAACCCCAGGCCCATGGCCAGCGCCAAAGCAGTCACTATGGACTACCACCCCAATAGAACAAGCCCCGGTGCGATAACTATAGCCAAAGCGGTTATCTGCGTCGGTTAAGGCTACAATATCGCCAAAGCGTAAGTCCTCAAGGCCATATTCCGCCACCATGCCTTCGTCAAACATGGTTATATCATAGTCCCCGGCGGTGGGATTACTCATTCCAAGGCCAGAGCCCATAATTGCGGCAGGGGCCATTTTGGCAACGCCTACCTTTAGCTTGCCTCCTGCTTCCTGGATATTCATCTTGGAAAGGAGGGTAGGGGACATGTTGCGCAAAATTATTTCTGGATAGTCTAGTAAAGCAAAGCCCTGGCCGCAGGCCTTTACACCGATATTATCGTCGATGCTTAACTTCTCTAGGGTCTCCTGTGGGAAGTGGATTATCACATGGTCGCATCCGCCGTGCTTGCCGGTAACAAAGCCCTTGTCGCCTTTGGCATCACCACTTTTTACTACGGCTTCGTTGCCGATACAGCTTAGCATTAGATAGGCTGAGTTATGGGCCTCATCCTTGTGGCGGGTGGATACACCTGGCTCTAGGTGGTCTGCGGCCCAACCCATACAAGGGTCGCCGATTTTAGCATTGTAGACAATGCCCCCTGTACCGGGCAGCCATACAGCTTGGCCGTCCACAGAAATGCGGATTCTGTTTGCAGATTTGGGGTGCCACACCACTCCGCCAATAGAAAGCACAGGCAACTTGTCGGCATTAGTTTTTAGCATAAATCCTCCTTAATAACCTTCCAAAATCGTGCGATAGCACGATTTTTTTAAAATTTTGATTAAACTTTTTCAAAAGTTTACGGGGTGTGGGGCAGCGCCCCGTGGTTTTAAATATAATTCCTAATCTCCTGCGGCATTCCACTAGCAATAGCCTTGTTGGCGCATATGCCGGTCATTATAGACATTACGCCGTCTTGTACACTGGCGGCCCGCTTGAACCTGTCCTCTGGTGGGTTGCCGAAGATGTCTTCTAGCATTACTTTGTCGCCGCCGCCGTGGCCGCCTACGCCTTGTACTACGTCTACGCCATAGGGCTTTCCAAAGAGGGGCCATACTACTATGTCCCTGTTTTTAAGCGCGCCTTCGTCGTCTTGGCTGCCGCCAGCGTTTACATAGGATTTTTCCATTACCTTGTACTCTATACGGCCTTTGGAGCCGTTAAAGTTTACGGCAAAGCCTTCCCAGGGCATGTAGCTGTTTAGGGAATAGGTCAGGATTGCGTTGGTGTTGTATTTTACTATTACACCCATGGTGTCCTCGATGCTAATATCGTCTGCAAAAACGCTTCTGTCACGGATATAGCCGCTGTCTTCCTCTGCATCTAGGTACATGGCCTTTAGGGCCTCGTTGCCCTCTAGGTCTATTGCAAAGGGGTCGTCCTTTATTGGGCTGCCCTTGGAACGGTAGGTGAACTCTGTCATCCCGCGTTTTTCCGCGTTGTGGCGGCCGTAGAAGTTAAGGTCTCCAAAGGCGAAGACATTTTCCGGCCTAGCCCCTAGCCAAAAGTTTACCAAGTCAAAGTGATGGGTGGACTTGTGAACCAAAAGGCCGCCGCTATTGTGCTTGTTGCGGTGCCAGCGGCGATAATAGTCTGCGCCGTGAGAGGTGTCTAACAGCCACTCGAAGTGAACGCTGAATACATCCCCTATTACCCCGTCCATGATAAGCTCTCTTATCTTGGTATTGTTTGGGGCGTAGCGGTAGTTAAAGGTGACGCGCAAGTCCCGTCCTGTGCGCTTTATTGCGTCTAGGATATTGCGGGCCTTTTTTTCGTCTGTTGTCATAGGCTTTTCTGTTATTACGTCGCAGCCTAGCTCCATCGCCCGGATTATATAGTCGTCATGGGTGCGGTCTGTGGAGGTGACTATTACCACATGGGGCTTGGTTTCTTTGACCATCTTTTCAAAGTCTATGCTGTTATACATAGGTACTTGTGGATGGCCCATTTCTACTAGGTTTTTGTTGGCGTATGCCATACGAGTCTCGCTTTGGTCGCATAGGCCTACTACCTTGCAAGTGGAGCTATAGGTTGTGGCTATGGCCTGGTAAAACATGCGAGACCTGGAGCCAGTTCCTACAATTGCGTAGTTTTTCATTTGTGTCCTCCTAACAGGCCATTAAGGCCAGCTTCACCAACCAAGTATGAAAAGGTTTACCAGAAGTATCAAAACCGGTTGGTGTATTTTCGTATTAATCAATTAGTTCCCCCACCACTCAAACATCGTATAGTGATACGCCCCCCAGTTGCCGCCGGAATGGGAGCCAAAGCCTATACGTGTTGCGTTGGGGCTTAAAATATTATTGCGATGGCCGGTGGAGCCCATCCATAAATCTACCAGACCTTGTGGTGTCATGCTTCCTGCGGCACCGTTCATTGCGGCGGAGCCGGTAAAGCCAAACGCGCCTAAGGTGTTGCGGGAGCTGCCATAGGGCCCTCTGTCATGGCCTAGACCGGTGTTTAGGTTGGCCATTATTTGGGCATAAAACCTTGCTGCCATCATTAGTGTGTCGTCCATTGGCAGGTAGTTTAGATTATGCTCTAGGCGTATCTCGTTGATAATGCGCACTACCTCTATTTCAAAGGCAAAGGCACCGCCCATTTCCCAATACTCGTCTATCCAGTCGGCTCTTTCCTGTGCTGATAGCTGCCTGTTTGGTAGTGTTATCTCTGAGCGGGGGATGGTGGTTAGCGTTTGTGTGGGTGGAGTTGGGGTTGGTGTAGCCGCAGGGGGTGGTGTTGGGGTTGTTGCAGGGGTTGGTGTAGGCGCTGGTGTTGTTGTAGGAGTTTGGGGGGTGCTTGCCCTTTCGGCCAGGAATAAATAAGAAATCCCACCTGGGAATTGTCCCATTCCTATAAACCTATGCTCTGGGGACAGGATATAGCGCCTATGCCCATCGGAAGCCATCCATCCGCTTACCAAGGCCTCTGCGGACATTGTGCCGCTGCTAAACCAATTGCCTCCTCCCCAGCGCAAGGTTGCGCCAAAGGCACGGGCTACATTGTAAGATGCACCCCAGGGGTACCAGCCTTCGCCGGGCCGGTCTGCATAGGGGCCAAAATTATGGGTTCCGGTATGAAGGCCCCGTAAGTCATTTGCCTGTTGCGCAAAGAAACGTGCTGCCATCATTAGGGTGAGGTCCATTTCTACCTGGACTAGACCATGGGCTGCTCTTTCGATATTTACAAGCCTTATAACCTCAAGCTCTACATCGGTTGGGCCGCCACGGGCTAGGTAATCGTCAATCCATTCCTGTCTTTCTGCGTCGGTTACTCTTCTGTTTGGTAGCTGTATCCCCGATGTTGCTGTTCCTGCTGGTGTTGGTGATGGTACAGGGGTGGGAGATGCTGTGGGGGTAGGTGATGCCCCTGGCGTTGGCGATGCCCCCGGCGCTGGTGATGCTCCTGGCGTTGGTGACACCCCTGGCGCTGGTGACACTCCCGGAGTTGGTGATACCCCTGGAGTTGGTGTAGTGCCCGGCGTTGGCGTTACCCCTGGCGTTGGTGTAACACCCGGCGCTGGGGTTGGTGTAGCCACGGGGATGCGCTCATCCTCTGGTACAATCAGCTCAAAAACCCGCATTATAGTCACAATACTTTGCTCACGGGTATATGAGCCTCGGGGCGAGAACATATTATTCCCAACACCACCCATAATCCCTGCGGCTTGAACGCTTCCAACCCCTACTATTGCCCAAGAGGCTATGCTTGCGTTATCCGCAAAGGTTGGAAATGCTTGCCTTAAGGGGTAGCCGATTGCTTCAAGTACGCGGGAAACAAGAACCGCTGCTTGCTCTCTGGTAAGCATACCATCGGGGTTAAATCTGTTGCCGCCAACACCGGAAACAATGCCTATATACGCGGCTTTTTCTACGGCTACATCGTTGGTGTCATCAAAGGTTTCCCGGCCTGTAATGGTGCCGTGGCGGTTTTCGTACAACGCTACCGCAAGCGCGGCAAACTCTGCGCGGGTTGTGGCCCTGCCATAGTCGTGCTGCATACCTTCTGGCACTAGCCCTAGTGCAATGGCCTCTGCCACGGCTTCCTCTGCCCATCTGGACGGGGCTGCCATTGCCGGGACTATGGCAACTACGGCGATAAGTACTGCCATAAGCATGGCCACTAGCTTTCTTCTTGCTTTCATGTTGCTCCTCCTTTAAATTGGGTTTTTGCTATGTTATTAGCTGAATATAACACAAATATTATTGTAATCCAAATATCCCCATCAGGGCTATGTATTATATTAGCCCGCCGTCTAGGGTCACAACTTGCCCGGTAATATACCCTGCATCTGCCATATAAACCGCAAGGGCACCAACCTCTTTGGGGCATCCAAAGCGGCCAAGGGGGATGTTTTCTGTAAATGCCGCCTTTTCCTCTTGGGACATATTATCATTCATACGGGTGTCGAAGGCCCCACAGGCTATTGCGTTTACCCTAACCCCAGAAGGGCCAAGCTCCCTGGCAAGGGCCTTGGTAAAGCCTATCGCCCCGGCCTTTGCCGCCGAGTAAATAACCTCACAGGAAGCCCCGGCAATCCCCCATACAGATGTGATATTGATAATGCACCCACCTTTAGCCCGCACCATGGCGGGGACGGCTAAGTGAGATGCATTAATCGTTGTAAGTAAATTGTTGTCTAAAACACTCTTGATTGCGCTTATGTCCATATCTGAGAACAAGCCGTAATAAGCCGCCCCGGCATTGTTGACTAAAACCTCCACCGGGCCGTAGGCTGCTTCTATACGCGAAAAGTTCTCACGGGCTGCGTTGTAATCGGATAAATCTGCAATAAAACCAGCGGCTTTATACCCCATTTGGCGCAATTCTTCCACAGATTGGTTGAGCTTGGCAGCGTCTGACCCCCCGTTTAGGATAACCATATCGCCCTGCGCCGCAAAGCTATGGGCAATGCCCAGGCCTATACCCCGGCCGCCCCCGGTTATTAGCACTACACGATTATTCTCTGCCACTCTTTCTCCGCCCCTTCATCCTCACAACCAACCAAATAAGCCCAGTAGCCCCAAACCGCATAAAGCCTACAAGAAACATTGCATTGCGGTTCCCAATCCAAGCAAACATAGCATGGGCAAAAAATGGCGCTATAAATAAGCTGATATTGGTTGCGGTGTTATAAAAAGCCAGGTACATCATGCGGTTTTCGTCTGGGGTAGCCTCTAGTACGCCGTTTAACAGCGCCGCGTTTATCCCTATGGCAGAAAACCCGGTAAAAAAGCTTAAAATGGCCATAAGCTGTACATTGGGGGTAATGGGAAAGAAAAACATATTAATAGAAAGAAGTGCCGTGGCTATAACCAGAACAGTATTGTTACCATATTTCTTAAGCCAGCGCTGCCACATACCCCCAGAGGCAACGGCCGCAATGCCGGAGGCTAAGGCAAAAATAGCAAACCACATCTCCGTAGCCTGGATAACCATTACCTGATGGATTGCCACAAGGGGCCAACCGGCCTGCCATGTAAAAATAAAGATAAGAGCAGGGATAAAGAAGGCCAAAAACTTGCGGTCCTTGATAATTACAGGTATCAAAGCCCAGTCAGAAGGGGGCTTTGTGGCAGGGGGCTGATTGTCCTGGTCGCTATCTGGCCCCTCAACAGCCGTGGCCACAGGCACCTTAAACCGCCTAAACACCATAACCTCCAGCACCCCAAAGAGAAATGCCAGCACAAAGAATATCTGATACAAGACCATCCGCTGCTGGTCTGACCGGGGTACAAAGGTAATAATTAGCCCTGTGATTATTGTCACCACCGGGATAATAGCCTGGCCAAACTTAGTACGCAGGGCAATGGCCTGCCCCCGGGTAGTACCGCCAAAAACCGTACCAAGGAAGCTTTGAAGGGAGGTTTGGGATAGGGCATCGGGGCAGTTCATAATAGCTACAAGAATAACAAACAGCAGGGGCCTAATACCTGCCGGCAGCATAGGCACAAGGGCAATGCCCAAAAGCAATGCCCGGCTTATAAGGATAAATGTAGCCGTTGCCCGCTTTTTATCTGAGAATCGCCTAAACAGCATAGCCCCAGGCAGCAGAACAATAGCCCCCACCGCACCAGGCAAGGAGTTTAAAAGGGCAATCTCCAGCTCGCCCCCTCCAAGGCGTTGGAGGAATACAGCAGAAAAGGGCCGCCACAGGTTATTGACCGTATCAAACAGCAGCCCATACATGATGAATATCCAGACATTGGTACCCCTAAGCTGCCCAAGCTCCCGCCCAGCATAGGCAAACCCGCCTTTTATATAGGCGGGGAGTTCCCTTAGGTTTATGGATGGTTTTTTGAAGCCCTTGGTGGATGGATTCACGGGTTCACCCTTTGTGATGGTTATATAGTGTATTATCGCTTTTTGTCAAAACATCTAAACCTGCGAAAAGTATTTGTGTGGCCGTACAGTTGATCGCTTTTACCAGAAGTATCAAAACCGGGGTTTTGCTGTTGGTATTTATACCAGAAAACGCAGGCAGAGAGGGCATTGGCAGTTTGTGTGTAGCTTAAATTATCTTACAACAGCCAATCCCAAAAGGCAACACCGTAAGGGGCTATGCTATGCAAATATGTGTAGAAATCTTCATATGTTTGTGCTACGATATTATGGGTGAGGTGTTTTATTTTGTGCGTTGCTTCTATTGCTATGATATGATGCAACGATTTTATAGTTGGGGAGATAGGCAGTATGAATATATATTTTGGACAGATATACATACAAGCTGGAAAATCGTTTCCATTCGGCCATTTATTTCAGATATTTTTAAGTGAACGAGTGACTGAGCTTGTAGCTCCGTCTGCTAAATTCATAAAAGGTCACGGGGAAGATTATAGTTTAATGTTCCGTATTTCTGCAAAATGGCAATTAGCTGTAAATGAAATTTATGGGCCACAAGTATACAAGAAAGATAAGGATGTAGAGTACTCGGTTTTTCTTCCATATACGCCGATTATGCAAACGCCAGAGCCTAACAGAAGTGCATTGGAGCATTTATTTGAGGGTGTTTATGAAGTCTTAGGCGGGTATGAGATTGATGTTTCAGCACTTAAAGGGGAGCAGGAAAAAATAATAGACAAGATTTTATCATCGCCAGAAATGTTCGTTGCAAAAGCCTAATTCAATAATGTTCTTTCAAAAGCACTTTAGACGCAAGCAAGCTATGTTCATTAGCATATTGGCTTTATATTTATGAGCATAAACAACTTGCTTTAGAAATTTGCGAACTTACTCACGGTGTAGATTTTATTATTGAATACATTGATTTATTAATGAACAACAAAGCCCATAAACAAGGCATTTTCAAGCCTTAGTCTATGGGCTTTTTCCATCTTAAAAAAGTTCCTCTCGACAAAAACCCCAACGCCTTCTTATGCGGGTACTTTGCGCACCCACAACTGTATATCCTCACCGTTAATATTCCAGGCCTTAGCATATGCACCCTCCGGCGGGGTGGATTCCTCTAGCTTATCGGCCAATATATCGGCGGCAATGGCCTCCCGGTTATTTTCAATCACCTTACCAAGGCCAGGGGCATAATCCCAATACCCTGCATGAATACGGTCTGTTACTTCAAAACCGGCATCCTTGCGCATATTTTGTAGCTTGCTCATTAGCTCTCGCAAGGTGCCTTCTTCTATTAGCTCTGGGGAAAGTTGAGTGTTTAGCACAACGGTTATCCCCCGGTCTTGGGACACGGCAAAGCCTTCCTTTTGGGTGGTTTCTGGTAGCACGTCGTCTATGGATAGTTCAATATCTGTGCCCTCAATTGTGGTACGCCAGCCGCCACTTTGCAGGGCAGCCATTACTGCCCCTGGCTCTGTATTAAGGGCCTGGGTGATTTTTGGCACAAGCTTTCCATAACGGGGGCCTAAGGTGCGTAGCTGGGGTTTAAACCTGTATTCAATATATTCCTGGGCACCGTCTATAAACTTTACGGCCTTTACATTAAGCTCGTCTCGCACTACATCCAGCAGAGATTTATCCGGTTCGGTTGCCCCTGCCCTCAAGCTTACCAGCATTTCAGACAAAGGCTGCCGATTTTTGATAGCGGCGGTATTGCGGGCGGCCCGGCCTATAGCCGTAATATCCATTATAGTAGACATATCCGCCTCCAGTGCCAGGTCAATTAAGGCCTCGTCCGCTACCGGATACTCGCATAAATGAATACTCTCTGGGCTAGAAGCATCAAGCCCCCTCACCAAGTTTTGATAAATCTGCTCTGTCACAAAGGGCACAAAGGGCGCGGCCAGCTTTGCCACTGTCACCAAGGCGTGATGTAGCACTTTATACGCATTTATCTTATCCTGGGCCATACCATCCGCCCAAAATCGCTCCCGGCTGCGGCGTAGATACCAATTGCTTAGTTCGTCCACAAATTGGTCTAAGGCCCGGGCAGGGTCTGTTATTTCAAAGCGCCCTAGGGAGGCATCTACTTTTTTCACCAAAGTATTGAGCCTGGACATTAGCCAGCGATCCATTACACACAGGTCTTTGGCCTCGTATTCGAAGGGGTTAAACCCGTCAATATCCGCATACAGCACATAGAAGGCATAGGTATTCCAAAGTGTGCCCATAAACCGCCTTGCGCCTTCCACTACAGCCTCGTCAGAATACCGGGTGTTTAGCCAAGGGGCAGAGCCTACATAGAACAGCCACCGCACCGCATCGGCACCGTGTTTTTCCAGGGCATCCATTGGGTTTACAACATCACCCTTGGATTTGCTCATCTTTTGGCCATCTTTGTTTTGCACCAGGCCTGTGGCAATTACACTCTTATACGAAGACTTGTTAAACAGCATAGTAGAGATGCTCATAAGGGAATAAAACCAGCCACGGGTCTGGTCTACCCCTTCGCATATAAAATCTGCTGGGAACTGGCTTTCGAACAGCTCCTTATTCTCGAAGGGATAATGCAACTGGGCAAAGGGCATAGAGCCAGAGTCAAACCAGCAGTCTATGACCTCTGGGGTGCGGGTCATTGTGCCGCTACACTTGGCGCAGTTAAGTTTTACCTCGTCTATATAGGGCTTGTGAAGCTCGATATCATCCGCAACAGGCTGAGTCGCCATTTCCTTTAACTCTGCCACACTGGATATACAGTGCATATGACCACAATCACACAGCCATATGGGAAGAGGGGTACCCCAATACCGCTCCCGGCTGATGCTCCAGTCGTGGATATTTTCAAGAAAATCCCCAAACCGGCCCTTCTTCATATGCTCTGGCATCCAGCTAACGGTTTCATTGCTGGAAAGAAGCTGTTCCTTACGGGCGCTGACCCGGATAAACCAGGCATCCCTAGCGTAGTACAAAAGGGGAGTATCACAGCGCCAGCAGAAGGGGTAGCTGTGGGTTATATTTTTCTTCTTATGGAGCAAGCCCCGGCTTGCCAGCTCTTTTATGATTAAGGGGTCTGCCTCTTTAACAAATTTGCCCTCCCAAAGATATGCCTCTGGGGTAAAGCAGCCCTGGGTGTCTACCAATTGCAGAAGGGGCAAGTCGTAGGCCTTGGATATCCTAGAGTCGTCCTCACCAAAGGCCGGGGCAATATGCACAATGCCCGTGCCAGCAGATAGGGTGACATAGCCATCGCATACGACGGTGCAATAGTTGTCACCTTCCGGTGCGCCAAAACCAAAGAGGGAGTTGTATCTTAGGCCCTCAAGCTGTGCGCCAGGCATGGTTTCTAGGATTTCGTAGGGGCCTTCCAGTACATCATCTAGTAGGGCTTTTGCCATGATGTATGTTTTGCTGTCCCCGCCATCGTTAGTTAAAACTTTTGCGTATTCTTCCTTAGGATTAACGCAAAGGCCCACATTGGAGGGCAGCGTCCAGGGGGTTGTTGTCCAGGCTAGCAGGTATTCGTTTTCCTTACCTGCCACTGGGAAGCGTACATATATGCTAGGCTCTGTTACATCCTTATATCCCTGGGAAACTTCATGGGTCGAAAGAGGCGTTCCGCAGCGGGGGCAGTAGGGCACAACCCTGTGGCCCTTATATATCAGTCCTGCCTTAAATATCTCAGACAGGGCCCACCACACAGACTCGATATAGCTATTGTGATAGGTCACATATGGGTTTTCCATATCGGCCCAATAGCCAATGCGTAGGCTCATTTCCTTCCACATGGCCTCGTATGTCCATACACTTTCCTTGCACTTTTGGATAAATGGCTCTACGCCATATTCCTCTATCTGGGGCTTTCCGCTAATGCCCAGGGCTTTTTCCACTTCCAGCTCCACAGGTAAGCCGTGGGTGTCCCAGCCGGCTTTTCGCAGCACTTGGAAACCCTTCATGGTTTTGTACCGTGGGAAAAGGTCCTTGATGGCCCGTGCAATAACATGGCCCATATGGGGCACCCCATTGGCGGTAGGCGGCCCGTCATAGAACACAAAGAGGGGTGCACCCTCCCGTTGGGACATGCTTTTTGCAAAAATGTTGTTTTCGTTCCATAGGGCTAGGGCTTCCTCTTCCCGCTGGGCGAAGTTTAGATTGGTGGGGACTTTTTTGTAGTTTGCTGGCATTTGGGCTCATTCCTTTTTGGTGTAGATTGGTGTTAAGTATATTATTGCCCAGATTGGTTGTAAAGGAAATGGTGGCATTTCATTCATTTATGATAAAATGGGCTTAGATGGTATTATGGTAGAACATGGAGTGTTGCAACCACATGAGAAAAAAATACACAATATTATTCCTACTCCTCAGCCTATTTTTAGGGGCTAACACATTAATCTTTGCCTTGCCACAAGAGCAAGAGCACGCCATTCAATCTTTTATAGACGAAGCAAGGCGCATTTCACGCGCAACAGGCATATCTGTTGCAGTTGTTATTGAAGACGAGGTATATTTTTTTTCCTCAGGTCTGGCGCATCGTATTGACGAGATATTCGCAAGCGAAGAAACCTTATGGGAGCTTGCTTCTGTCTCCAAGGCGTTTACTGCTTTAGGAGTTCTGTATTTGGAAGAGCAAGGCTTTCTGTCTCTAAATGATTCCATTGCGGATCATCTTCCGTGGTTGACATTTCGATACAACGGGCAGCTTATCAATATGCAAGAGGTGAGACTATACCACCTCTTACACCATACAAGTGGACTTCCATTGGCTACCGAATCGGCCCAGGGCACACTAAAAAGCGGAGTTGAGGCTTTGATTGACGCAGAGCTTGCTTTCTTTCCTGGAGAGCACTTTTCATATGGAAATGGAAACTTCAATATCTTAGGGCTTATAATCGAAACGGTATCCAGACAAAGCTATGATTCCTTTATGGAAGAACGCATTTTCCGTCCACTAGGCATGACTCAAACCTTTGCGAATCAAGATCATGCAAAAGCTACAGGTCGGCTTGCGCAAGGGTATGCCACGCAATTTATCTTCTTCCCTGTGTCACGGGATGCGCCTGAGGCGGAGATAAGAGAGAACATTCCCACAGGCTATATCATCTCATCTGCCAAAGACATGGCGCGTTGGATGAAGATTCAATTAGGGCTTGTGGCGGACATGCCAGAGGTGTTTCGTGCAATTGTCCCAAAATCCCATGGCCAAGAGCAGTGGGTAGCCGAATGGGAAAGCTATTATGCCGCAGGCTGGCTTGTTAGCGCAGATGGGCTAAGAATAGAGCATGGTGGAAACAATCCAAGCTTTACTACATTTGCATTGCTTCATCCTGAGGAGCAAATTGGCATTACTGTTTTAGTGAACAGTTGCCAAACAATAGACACTGCCTTGATTGCCAATTCAATCGTTGGGATATTAAACGGAGACTTTGTGGTAAGATATAGCATGAGTGCTATGCAGATCATGGACATGATCTTCACTATTATTACCATTTTGAGTCTTGCATTTGTTATTGTGTTTTTTATCCATGGACAGCGCAGGAGAAAACAGAGCGAAGGGCATCCCCTCACGAAAAACAGAATTATACTAATCACACTTTGGTCGCTAATCACACTTGCATTGGTTGTTGTTTTGCTTATTCTCCCCAGTTTAATGCTGTCTGGTAGCAGAAGTTGGTCAGATGTTCTAACATGGGTGTCTCTTAGTTTCTTAACAATGCCCCTGGCACTTGTTTCACTTAGTGCAAGTATTACGTGGTTTGTCGCTTTCCCGCGCCATACTGTAAGCGCTTAACCATTCTCTTTCCCCTTCATCCCAAACCAAACAGCAACCCCTCCACAAATCCCCCCAAATAAAACCCCGGCCACGGGCCAAACCACCCAAAAATAAATATTGCCAGCGAAAAGCTGCCACATGGCTATTGCCATAACAATAGGCCAATAAATTGCGGCAATAGTACCAATTATCCGCCCAGACTTTTTAACCGCTGCCTTATAGGAAGAATCCCCACTTCCAAGCAAGATATCAAAGGCAGCCTTGTACATACCGCTTGCAGTAAACAAAAACACCGAAAACCCAATTAGAACCAAAAAAAGCGCCGGAGATATGCCAATAAAAGCCACCTCACCCGTCATAAACAATACAGCAAAAAGAATCACCACAACCCCAATACAGAGAGATATGGTGTAATATTGCATGACGCTCCTTTTCATCTCACCAATTTGGGAACGAGTATAAATGTCAAGGCGAATGGGGGTTTTGCCATAGGATTTATATGCGCCCATCCTATTTACATTAACAATAAGCATTACAACCGCTACAGCTATGGCAGAAAACATAATTGCCATACTATAAGTGTATAAAAATGTAGTTTCAGCCACAAAAGATGAAACACCTGCAATTATAAGCCATACACATAGCCCTACTAATATCCCGCTTTGCTTTGATTTAGCAAGATAGGCTTTGGCTTCGTCAAAAGATACATAAACAGTACCATCGGCATTGTCATTATTAACGCCAAGGCCTAACTCTGTGGTGATTTCTTCAATATTGCCAAAATCGGCTATCACACTGTAGGCGGCTTCGTGCTCACTTTTGCCTCCCTGTCTTAGGGCGATGTACTTTTCCTCCATATTCGCCAGCATATCTCGCTTTAATAGCTGGAGCTCGTCTGTTTGGGGATATGCGGCAAATACATTATCAAGATAGGTTTTAATTGCTTCCATTGTTACCATCCCTTCCATTTTTAGTAATAAATTTTGAAATCAACTCTTGGGTGGCCACCCATTCGCTACATTTGTGGCGATAATATTGTAGGCCTTCTTCTGTAAGGGCATAGTATGTCCGCTCCCGCCCTCCCGAAAAAGAACCTGGATAAGGGCGCAAATACCCTAGTTTTTCTAAGCGAGTGAATGCTGAGTATAGGGTAGTCTCCTTCATTGTGTAGGTGTTTTCTGATATGTCTGTGACTTTTTTGGAGATAGCATACCCATAGGAATCCCCATCACAAAGCACCCGAAGGATTATTAAATCGATATACCCCCGCATTACATCACTGCTAATTGCGATGTTGCACAAGAAATTACCTCCTTTATTTTTACTACGTCTGACGTTGTAATTATAATAACATCAACTACTACGTCACGTCAAGTAGTTAATTGAAAAAGGCGGGCTTCTACCCTCCTATTGTTGAGGTAAAAACCCGCCTAAATTTCTGATGTGGATTGATATTCCCTTTATACGGCAACATCACGCCTTCTGTAAAACACCAATCCGCACGCGCTTAAAGTTAATGCCACCACAGCTAAAATCAACAAGGGTAAAATACGCATATCTTCTAAGGGGAGTTGCGGTATATGATAAAATGGCGATAACATCATAGCCCATCGAGGTACATCAAGCAGCTCTCCAAAAAAACCAAGCATGAAGACATAAGTAAAATGTGCCCAGCAGAAAGCGACTACTTTAGGGAAAATGCCCACGAAGAAGATGCTTAACCCCAACATAGCCCACAAAGCAGGGATATACACCATCATTGAACGAATCAATGAGCCAAATGCAAGTGGCGTTTCCATCATTAAGGAACTGACAGCCCATAAACCAACGGTTGTAACAAAAGGCATAAGCAGGCTTGCGACAAAAGCAAGAACTATAAAACTCGCCAAATAATAAGGCCGTGAGATTGCTCTACTAAGTATGGGTTCGGCCCGCCCTTCTTTTTCTTCTCGTAAAACCTTAAACAGCAAAATCAACACAGGCGCAATACAGACTATGGCGAAACCTACATTGAGATACATAGTAAAAAGTTCTACGGCTGAAAAATCGGCAGAAGTAGGCATTAGCATTTGAAATGCACCGTTTTCTCCTACAAAATGTTCGGCATCACGTAGAATGCCACCCAACGCCGCACCAAAGCCAAACAACACAATAGCCCAAGAAAATAGCGTGTTACGGTTTTGCCGCCAAACAAGACCCAAAGGCGTTCTTAAAAAAGTTGATGCGTAATCTCGCCCTTGTTTTTCTGGGAATAATCCCTGTCCAATATCGCGCCTTGCGTTAAGAAAATATGCAATGCCAAACAGGATAAGCGCCAAAGTCAGCATTACGAAAAACGGCCATAGCCGATTTGATATAAAGGCTTCTGCCCTAAGCGGCAGGCCAAGTGGAGATACAAGTGAAAGAGCTTCACTCGTTACGTCGCCTACAGCCCGCAGCAAATAAGATGTAATGAGGACGAGAAAGGCGTATCCTATTACGGTTCGGGTCGAATGAGAAAACTGAGATATAAGTGCTGAAAGAGCCGCAAAAAAAATACCTGTTACCCCTAAGCTTACACCATAAGTAAATGCTCCAGTCGTTGTCATACCGCTTATACATAAAACAGAAAGCAATGCCCCATGAGAAATAGACAGCAGAATATTAACAATAACCGCCGTAATCATTACTGCATGGAAAGCAGATAATCTGCCAATAGGTAGGGAACGCAATACCTCATACCGCCCTTTTTCTTCATCGTTGCGCGTGTTTTGCATGACAAGAAAGATGTTAAATATTGCTACCGCTACAAGGGTAAAGAGATGCAATTCAACAGCAAAATAATGCACTACCTGAAAATTATCTACCGCAAAAAATGGGCCTTGCAAGGCAATATGAGCAGGGTTGTATTTCATAACCTGCAAGCCCTGTAACTCCTCTGGAGTAAATTGGTTTTCAAACGCTGTAAGCATTACACCAGCAACGAGTAAAAGTAGACATATCCATGCAATGATAAAAATACGTTCTTTGTACAAAGTAAAACGAGTAAGGCGTATGCTGTTTTTGAACATTTCAGTCATGATACTTTACCCCCTACAGATGTGCCATAATGGCGCATAAATAAATCTTCCAGCGATGGCGGTGCGCTCTCCATCTTTTTAATGCCAAATTGAGAGATAAATCGGATAACAGCATCCATTTCTTCCGTGTCTACTTCAAAACGGATATTGTTTTGCTCAACCAAAACATTGTGTATTCCAATTATGTTTTCAATCCCTTGGGGTTCACGTATTGTAACAATGTCCATGTGATAACGGGTTAGGTGTCGCAAGTCGTCCAACGTGCCTGTTTCGACCAGTTTTCCATCACGAATAATGCCTATACGGTCACATAAACGCTCTACCTCTGACATGATATGGCTGGACAAAAATACACTTTTACCTTTGTTTTTTAGCTCCAAAACATATGCTTGAAATACTTGCTCCATCAAAGGGTCAAGCCCACTTGTAGGTTCGTCTAAGATAAATAAATCGGCTTCGGAAGCAAAGGCGGCAATCAATGCCACTTTTTGGCGATTACCCTTTGAGTAAGTACGGCATTTCTTTGTGGTATCTAAATCAAAATCACGGACGAGTTTATCACGCAGTTCTTTGTTGTATGCGCCACGCAAACTAACAAATAAATCAATAACTTCGCCCCCCGTTAGGTTCGCCCACAAATTTACATCACCTGGCACATAGGCAGTCCGTTTATGAATCTCAGTTGCTTTTTTCCAAGCATCCATTCCAAGTACCTTTGCATTGCCTGATGTTGTTTGCAGAATGCCTAGCAAGACACGAATCGTAGTTGACTTCCCCGCACCGTTGGGGCCGAGATATGCAAACACTTCTCCTTCTTTGATATTAAGGCTGATATTGTCTAATGCCTTAAAGTTACCGAATTTCTTGACGATATTGTCAAGTTGTAAGCTTAATTTCATAGTTATGACCTCCAATGTATTTTTTATAGTTGAGCAATTATTCAACTGTATGAGTAAAAAATTTACTCTTTGCTATGTTCAAATCCATTTTTCAGCATTTCACGTACATGAATATCCGAGAGAGAATAGTAAACATTTTTCCCTTCTTTCTCGTTATGGACGAGGTTTAATAGCCGCAGTGATTTTAGCTGATGAGAAACTGCGGATTTTGTTATACCCATCAACACAGCAAGGTCGCAAACGCACATACGCTCCTTTGATAGTACCCACATGATTTTTAGACGTGTAGGGTCTGCATACATTTTATAGAGATATGATAATGACCTAAATTGGTTGTTATCGGGCATCATATTTTTTGCACGGGCAATGACATCATCATGAATTGCGTTGCAATCGCAAGTGCCTTGTGTTTGTTTCAATTTAACTCACATCCAAATAATAATTGAGCAATCATTCAACTGTTGCAGATTATCATATCCTTTTAACCATGTCAACACTATTTTTCAAAATCACACTCAATTTATGCTTGCAACTATAATTGCCGTAGTTAGCACTTTCGTTCTCAACCTTGTTTTGCATGATGTACAATAACCTACGCCCGACGAAAGCAATTTTCAGCTGAGCTTTATTTTGGTAGAATGTCAAATGAACTAAAACCCATCAAAAGCAAGGAGGCCACAGTGGAAACAATCCTAATAGTAGAAGATGATACCTTCATAAACGAAATGCTATGCGAGTTACTAACCCAAAACAACTACACCCCAATAGCCGCATTCTCTGGCACAGAAGCGCTGCTTTGCCTGCGCCAAGGAAACATATCCCTAATGGTCTTGGATCTAATGCTGCCAGGCAAAACCGGCGAAGAGGTCTTGCAAGAAGTAAGAACCAACTCCCGGCTGCCAGTAATAGTACTAACCGCAATGGCCGACAAAGAAACCACAGTAAAGCTACTGCATCAAGGGGCAGACGACTACCTAGTAAAGCCCTTCGACAACAATGAGCTACTGGCCCGCATAGCAGTACAGCTAAGGCGAGCAGCCCAAACAGGCCCTTCCGATACCACCACAGAAGGCAAGCTAACATTTAAAGATATAACCCTAGACCCAGATGGCTATGATGCTCAAATAAATGGAACCAATGTAAACCTCTCAAAGCGGGAATTTGAAATCCTACGCCTAATGATGTCCCATCCCCAAAAGGTGTTTAGCAAAAACAACCTATACGAAAGCGTCTGGGGAGACGAATTTATGGGGGATGACAATATAATTAATGTTCACATAAGTAAATTGCGGGCTAAGCTAAACGCCCTAAGCCCCGGGCAAGAATATGTTAAAACAGTATGGGGGATAGGCTTTAAAATGGGGGATATGCCCTAAAAAAATTCAAAGGAGAATGCCCAATGGCAGAACTACCAGAAATCACAAAATACGCAGGTCAAATGGACAACACCCTAAAAGGAAAAACCATCAAAGAAATAACCATACTACAAGAAAAATGCGCCAATATTCCAGAAGCCGCCTTCCGGCAGCGCACAACCGGCGCAACAATAACCAGGGTATACCACAAGGGTAAATGGATTATAACCAGCCTAGATAATGGCGAGCACATCCTCCTATCCCTAGGAATGGGCGCAGATGTAATTTACTTCAAGGACGAGTCCACATTGCCAGAGAAATATCAGATAAAGGTACTACTAACCGATGGAAGCGGCTACACCGCCCGCTTTTGGTGGTTTGGCAAGTTTTTGCTAACAACCCAAGCGGAGCTTAGCACAGAGCCAAGCACAAAAGACATAGCAATGGACCCCTTTGACGAAAAATTCACCCCAGAGTATTTTAATGCCCTACTGGCAGGCAAGAAAACCCAAGTAAAAGCCTTCCTTATAAACCAAAAAAACGTAGGCGGCATAGGCAATATGTATATGCACGATATCCTGTTTAAAGCCAGGCTACACCCCCAAAAGAAAATATCCGACATGACCAGGGATGACATCAGCCGCCTGTATAACAGCATCCAGGAAGTGCTGGGTGCATCCAGGGACAAAGGCTCTTTTAGCTATGAGTCAGACTTCTTTGGGGAAAAGGGTGGGTACAGCATGGAGGATTTTTGTATAGGGTATAAGGATGACGAGTCCTGCCCTACTTGCGGCGAGGGGATAGTTTCAATTAAAGCCGGTAGCAGTTCTACGTTTATTTGCCCTGTTTGTCAGGTGCTTTAGGGGGATGTGGCGGTATCGCTTTTGGCAAAAACATCAAAACTGGGTTTTTGTGCTTTTGCTGTTTGCGTTCTGCCCCCATACGTACTATCCGCAAGTACAGCGGGGTCGGGTAAGAGCCGGTTTTGGCGCTTATTCCGGCTTATGTTGGGTAGCCCCAGGCGGGGAAAAATGCCATTTATTTGCGGATTATCATCCACTACTGTCAACGTAAGCGAAAAAGATATAAAATAAGCCCCCCTCCCCCCTCAAAAAAGAAGGTCAATCAATGCCATCCAAA
>Ga0123355_10002734_pt1 | contig 24995 bp, 23 predicted proteins | sample TergutEmb28metaG_3_FD_89872 | JGI IMG/M metagenome (GOLD analysis project Ga0123355, IMG submission 89872) | Embiratermes neotenicus P1 segment gut microbial communities from Petit-Saut dam, French Guiana - Emb289 P1 | ecosystem: Host-associated > Arthropoda: Insects > Digestive system > Gut ...
AATTTCCGTTACCGATACAGGCATTGGAATTGCAAGCCAACATCAAAACCGTGTGTTCGAGCGTTTTTACCGTGCTGATGCTTCCCGCTCTAAAAAAACAGGCGGCACAGGGTTGGGGCTTTCGATTGTTAAGCATATTGCGGAACATCATAACGGAAATGTGATTTTAGAAAGCACAGAGGGTGCTGGCACAACAATCGTTTGTTATATTGATATTTTCCATCAGCATTGAATACAACATGGTTGTCACTTGAATATAGCATGGGAATAAATATCCCCATGCTTATATTTGTTCGCAGGGCTGTAAGACAATGCAAAACTCGGCATGATGTTGTCTGCTAGGGTTCTTCGTAACCAAATGGGATATCGTCCTCCAGTCAACCAGGAGGCAGTTTTACAAATCTTCACAGACCGAAGCGATTTTGCCGATTGGAGTTTAAGCGATATAGCTCTTGCCACCAGGGAAAACCTAGTTACACGCCGGGCAGATGGACGCTTCCTACCAAGAGAGCCTATGACTCGTGGTGATGCGGCATTAGTTTTGTACCGGCTTTATATGCGGTTGTGGTAGGGAGAAGATAAGCTTTTCTTGTATGTGAAACAGTTTTGACAAGGTCTATAGCCTGCCGTGCGATAATCTTCTTAACATAGAACAAGGAGGATTATCGCATGAAAAATATCAGTCGTAATGATTCAATTAGGTGCAAGGTTGTTGGGCAAAATAAAAATGGATGTTTTCTTTCTATAAATGGTATAGAAGAGAAACCAATCGTTAGGCTGTTTGACTGTTATTTGCAAGAAGGTACAGAGGTTTTAGTTTCCGTTGCTAGAATATATGAGACTCACATTAAAGTTAGTTTGGATTCTGTATATTACCCAAGTGAATTTGACGGTGTAGCTTGAGCGTTTGTCTAAATAAACGTCTACTTAACAACAATACCTATAACATAGACGCACACGACAACCTCGCACGGGCCAAAATGTCGTGCAATGCCATGCCAAAAGCGTAACCTAATGGGATTACGCTTTCCTTTTTCCACCTCGCTAAGATACTGTGTTATAATATGCGGGATATATCTTCATTGAAAAGGTGGTCTCATGAACAACTACGAAAAAATATTACAAATGTGGGCTGGTTATAACATAAGCACACTTACAGAGCTAGACTTGCGCCTTAACAGCTTCCGTGTTCAATTTGCTTATAACAGCGCAAAGATTGAAAACCCGGAAGTGACATATCATGCAACACGTGAAGTCTTTGAGGGCGAAGTGGTAAAAACATTCAAGGGTAGCCCAGATACTTTGACAGAATTAAGCAACCAGCGGAAATGCTACTCTTTTCTACTGCCAAAAATTATTGCCAAAGAACCTATGACACTAGGCTTAATTAAAGAAGCCCATGAAATCACCACAATGGGAACATACGATGACCGTCGATTTTTTGAGCTTGGTGAGCGCCCTGGTGAGTTTAAGAAAAACGACTTTGTTGTAGGGCGTAACGAAGTAGGCTCGCTACCGGAGGAAGTTGAAGCGGATTTAACTAGCCTGATTGAGGAGATTTCGACGGTACAAAAACTAGATGATCCTGCACAAATTCTAAAGGCGGCAACATATTTCCATATATGCTTTGAGTATATCCACCCATTTGCAGACGGGAACGGCAGAGTGGGCCGAACCATGATGAACTACTTTCTTATGGTTCATGATCATCCACCACTTGTAGTTTACGACGAAGACCGTCAGGAATACTATGACGCATTGGAACAATACAGCGAGGAAGAGGATATCGAGCCGTTGTTTATATTTTTCAAACAACAGCTTGAAAAAACCTGGATCAAGATGCTGGAGCGGCATAATAAACGAGATAATGGGGAATAACGTCACGACATTTCAAGAAGGTTTTAACGGTTATTCTTGCATTTAAAAAATGCGGAATAACAGCCTCGCTGATTCTTTGTTTGTGAACGCCATGATCAAAAGCTAGATTCTCCATTGTTCTGTAGTCATGGTAATAGCCTAGCATGATCATTAACATATCAAGTACGCTTAGTTTGCGCTTACGCTCGTCTTTCTTACGCATTTCTCCGTATGCAGTTTCCAGCATAGCGAGCATTGAATCGAATGTTAGTTTTCGTACTCCAAACAATACTTGGTATTTTTCTTCCGTCAATATTTCTATTTTTTTTTCATTATTCATGTTTTCTATTTTACTTCAGTTGCGAGTATTTGCAAGGTTTTAGAACAGGTCCATTGACATAGAGCGACAAGTGTTAGAAAATGTCCTTATCGCACTAGGTTAGATAAAATAGGGAGGTATTTATGTCAAAAAAACTACTAGCTCCAATAATCATCCTGCTGCTACTCGCAGTCTCTGCCTGCGGGGGCGGCCGCGAAATAACCCCGCCCGAAACCGCCCGCCGCACCCCGGTTGAGCGCCCCGGCCAAGACACCTACACCCCAACCCCAACGCCGCTCCCGGAAATTTTCCGCGCCCCAACAGAAACCCTACGCATACTAGCCCCGGCGCATTTTTCTGCGGTTATTCGTGAAGCCGCCCGCCTGGGTAATATTGATATCCAGCTAACATCCTTCAACCCAGAAACCCAGACAGATTACTGGACGGCCAACCTTGCGCGCCTGCTGGGCACGGCAGATGCTTTCGATATCTTCTTTGCAGACCCGCGCATGCCCATGCGCCATTTTGCCCGTAGCGGGCATCTGGCCGATATCTTCGAGCTAATGGACGATTGCCGCAACTTCGACCGCAGCGATTTTTACATGCAGCCGCTGCATGCCCTTACCATAGACGGCGGGCTGTATTTTTTTCCGCTAAACTTTGGCTTTCAGTTTGTAAGCGTAAACAGCATGCTGCCAGGCTTTTTGGTGCATCAATTTGAAAACATGACCAGTATCACCGTAAGCGAAATGTTTGATATGTTCCTGGCCGCCCGCAGTGACGAAGCCTGGGCTGGTGATTTTTCTTTTATGAGTTTGGCCAACTGCCGCAACATGACTATACCGGGCTTTGTTGTTCTTAACGCAATGTCCAGTTTTGTTGACTTTAATGCGGGTGTGTCACATTTAGATAGCCAAGAATTTTTAACTTTGTTGCAAACTTTGAACGGCCTAGTAGACGAAAATATTGAAATTGGCGATGAAATAATAGCCGCTATATCTGCCGACGCAAATGTAAGGTACAACTCTACAAGAAACGGCCAATGGGACCCACTTGTAACCACCGGCGCAAGGTATGTTGTTAACCCCACTGCCCATGGGTTTAAATCATTTATGTACGCGTTTTCTGTGCTAAATGAATTTGCTGCACCAGTGGCTGCCGTTATCCCGCTATACGAGCCAAATATCGAAGGCAACCTCCTTACAGTAAACTTCAACCACTACATCCCCCTGGTAGACGAGCGCGGCCGTCTTATAACCAACATGGGCACAACCTATCCATCAAACCTAATTAGCATCATCGCCGGGCCAAACGAAGCCCTCGCCTGGGATTTTGTCACACAGTACCTAATCCCCGCCAGCTTATGTGCTACCACCACCTACGCCGCCGTGCCAATCACATCCCTATGGTGGGGCCGCCCAAGCATGGGGCCTCACACCTTCGACCTACCCATAATCCGCGAACACACCCACCAGCACCTTACAGGCGCAATAAACCAAGTAGCCCAAACCAGCTGGGAAGAACTATTCTTCTACATGGACGATGACGACAACTTCAGTTCTAGCTCAAGAATGATATGGGGCGGCATACCCCTTACCGGCATCTACAACGCAGACAGCAACACCGCAACCGAAACAATAAACGCCGCAATCACCCAAATGGAAAGCCTCGCCAGTATGCCAATTTCACCCCTGCCCATAATCCCCTTCGAATTATTTGAACCCGCAATCATAAACATGATACGCGGCATGATAACCCCAGAGGAAGCAGCACGTGGCATCCATACGAATGTTAGCATGTGGCTTGGGGAATGATAAATCCGAGGGCTTTGCCACGAGATGCTTGGGCGAGCAGGTTGCGTAGCAACCGGCCAGTCACGCCCACCATTTTTTTTTGAAAAATAGAGTGGTAAAAATTTTTATAGTAGAGTTCTTCTGAAATTGCAAAAAACGCAATTTCAAAAGAAGCAAAAGATTGAAAATGTAACTTTTCCGAAATTAAAAAACGTAATTTGGGAAGAAGTCTAGTGAAATAATTCGAAATCGGTCTCGCCTGTCGCGGCAAAAACGCCTGGAGCGCCTTATCTCGGCGTTCCAGGTGCCGCTCGGGTGAGACCGTTTCTCATTTATTTCACTATAACCTTTAAGCTTTGCTTCATCGTAGCCAATAGGTAAAAAAATGGGATGGCCAAAAACATGGCCATCCCATTCTTTTACACCCAAGCTTCACGTGATGACTTTACTTCGCGACCTTATTCACAAAGTCTACATCATATCGCCATTGGCCGTATTTTTGCTCGTTGTCTATTATTGTTCCTTTTTCTATGGTGATTTTTATTACAATCGAGCCTGGGTCGTCTTCGTTGCCGTGGTCGTCGAACCATACGAAAACTTTTTTCATTTTGGCGCGTATTTCGGCGTTGTGTGGGGCTTTTACCCAGCCTAGGTTCTCCGCTTTGCCGGTGGCTACAAACCAGTCTAGGCCGCAGATTGCTACATGGTTGTTTTTTTCAATTTCTGCGGTTTTGTTTTTGTTTGCCGCAGTAGAGATATAGAATACGCCGTCTTCGTAGTACGCGCTAACCATGCGATTGGAAGGGTATGGGTTGCCGTTTTCGTCTGGGGTTAGGGCTATTGTGGCTAGGCCTATCACATTGTCTTTGTCGGCGTTGCCGCAGCGTTCTTGCAGTAGTTTTATTGCGTTACCGTATTTGTTCATTTTTATTCCTCCATTGTTTTTTTCTTGGATTGGTATAAGCAGGTCTAGCTGTGTGTTTGGGCTGGTTGTGGGGTTGTTGGGTAGGTTGATGTAGTTTAGGGTTTCTTCCAGTAGGCCGTTCATGTTCTCGGAGTTTTGGCTGGTTTGGCGGATTTCGTAGGTTTCGCTGGTTTTTAGCCATTCAAAAAGTAGATTCCATTCGTCGTAGCTTCCTGCGGGAATCATATGGGCGGCATACAGGCCACCCTCAAACTGCTTTGCCACCAGGGGTGGCGGCAGGCTAAAGCCGTCGGGGGTTGTCACCCACACTTCGTAGCCATGCTGGCCGTCGCTTGTTGCGGGGCAGTTAAAACCGTAATGCCGTAAATCCGGTTTTATTTTGGCCAGGCCGCTTTCCTGAACAAAACGCCCCATAACTTGCCCTGCATTTTCCTCTGGGGCTGGGCCGGTGCATTGGTACGCGGCTACACTGGCTGGCGGTAAGTACACGATGCGTACATCTCTGTCTGTAAGCCTGTTTAGCTGCTTAAACGCCCTGTTGATATCCTCCATTGGCATATCATCGTTCACCGTATTCTTTGGGAATGATATGCTATCTACAACGGCAAACACAGAGCTATCGCCCAGTAAATCCAGCTGCAGGCGCATGTTGGCCTTCTCTTGCAGCTCTTGCACCAGCCGCGCTAGGATAGATTTTACCGTAGAAAGCGCTGTAATCTGCTCGTCTAGCTCGCTGATGTTGCGCTCAAATACCTCCACCACATTGGCAGCGTCATTATTGTCAAAAATCTCCCGGATTTGCTTCACAGGCACACGAAGCTTTCGCAATATAATTATCTGCCGCAGCCGGCGCACCGCACTTTCGTTGTAAACCCTGTAGGCATAATCATCTGCCCGCTGGCTTTCTATTAAACCCACCTGTTCGTAGTAGCGCAGCATTCGGCTGGATATGCCAAGATTTTTTGATACCGCACTTACGGTTTGTGGTTGACTCATTGTGTTTTGCCTCCTTTCCATAGGATAATAAACCGCGACACGGTGTTCTTGTCAAGGGGATGATATGTAACAAAACCTATGGTGCTTTTAACCTGCCACCCGTCGATAATAAGCATACGAAGACTGCCAGCCATCGTTATGGAAGATAATCAGCAAGTACGAGCCAGTTAGCCTGTAGTCGAATGGGGTTGGCCATGTGTGTGGCGCGTGGCTGTGGGTTGGCCCCACGCTAGAGCCATCTGGCAGGAACTCTATCGTTTGCGCTGGGGAAATGTTGCGCCATTGGCCGAACAGCTGCTCGCTTACCAGCTCCCATTCGCCGTGCAAGCTGCTTAGCCTGTCAAGCTCCCGGCGGGATTTTACCCGGCGGTATACGCTGTAGGCATAGTCGTTGCCAATGTACAGCCTGCCGCCGCGTATTCTTACCTGGGTGAAGCTGTCGCCGTGGCTGGCTAGTAAGTTATCCCAATCTTGGTCTGGCATTTGCCAGGTTCTAAAGCGCCAGTATCCGCCAGTTACATCCCAGTAGCCAATTTGGGTGAACAGGCCTGCGGCCATTACCACCATGCCGTTTTCCGAAATTTCTACCATGGAATAGTTCACATTGTCGAAAGGTTCCCATTCTATAAATTCGCCATCCATGCGGAAGCCAACCAGAGCCCACTGGCCAATTATACGGCGTTCTAGGCTGTTGCGATGGAATAATAGGGTCACAATGGCGGCAATTATTGCAGCGATTACAACCAGGGCGATTATTTTTTTCATTGTAGCATCCATGCATATACCTCCCGTTTTTTATCGTCTGCTGTAGCGTTGTTAAATTGTAGCGAAACTTCAGTGCTATAGCGGGTGGTTTTTGGTTTTGCTGGCTATAATCCCATAAATCTCGTCACCAATTTCATTAACCCCACGCCCGTTAGCATCTATAACAAAAATATTCTCAGCATCCCCCAGATGCTGGAAAGTAGTCAAAAATCTCTCCCTAAGTACGGTAAGCTTAGGCAGCGTCTCGAAAATACTAATTTCGTCCCGCGCAGAATTTATCCGGCGCAGGCATTCCTTGGGCTGCACGTCCAAAAAGAAAACAAAATCCGGCCGCCTGGCAGCCATTGCCGCCTGGTTATAATCTGCAAGGCGCGCCAAAGCCGCAACATCCGTCCCCTGGTAAGCCATATTAGAGTAGTAATATCTATCGCAAAGTACAACGCCTCCACCCTCAAGCATTGGCGCAATCTCGCTGGTATAATGCTGCCATCTATCTGCCGCAAAAAGCAATGCAATAGTCTCGGCAGCCATGTTGCCATACTTCCCCTTAGTAAAATCACGCGCCATCACCCCAAGTGGGTTGCAGCTGGGTTCGGCAGTAAGCAAACATTCCCGCCCCGCTTCCACCAACTTATCCCGTAGCAGCTGTATTTGCGTAGATTTCCCGCTGCCGTCAATCCCTTCAAACACAATAAACATAACAAGTTTCCATTCTAAAGTTTTTTATTAGAGTTCTTCAGAAATCATAAAAAACGTGATTTCTGAAGGAGCAAAAGATTGAAAATATGACTTTTTCGAAATTGAAAAGTGTGATTTCGAAAGAAGTTTATCGAACTTTTCCAAAAAAATTTGTGGAGGTGTCAGAGGCGAATCCTGCGACGATTTTGCTCAAATGAAAAGCCTCTCTCGAAAACCGAAAGAGGCTTGTAGTTCGTTCTTGGTGATGATTGCTTTGCGGAACTGTCAACACTATATAAATTGGTATGGATGACAGGTGCTTAGTCCAAACCAAAAACTATGCGCGTTCTACGTTTGCTGCTTGTGGGCCTTTTTCGCCGTCAACAACGTCAAATCTTACTTCCTGACCTTCTTCAAGAGTCTTGAAGCCTTCAGATTGGATTGCTGAGAAGTGCACAAAAACGTCATCTTCTCCTTCGATGGAAATAAATCCATACCCTTTTTCGGCGTTGAACCACTTTACGATACCAGTTTTCATGAAGCAAATCCTCCTACCCAGCACTGCTGGGAACTAAAAAATATTCGCCCTGGCAAATGCCAGAACAAGTTACATATCTGATATTATCAAAGATTTATTCATATGTCAATCACTTTTTCCAAAAAAATCCGGCGCAGTTATATTAAAACCCAAGCAAACTTAAATCAATAAACCCAAGCGCCAGGCCAACCAAGGCCAGTAGCACAAAATGCCCAGGGTAAAAAATATAGAACAGCCACTTAGCCTTCCTGCCGCGCTGGCCGCTGTAGCCCAGCAGCAACAACGAAACAAGGCTACAAACCACGGCAAAAGCAGCCATAAGCGCCGGGAAATCGGCATAAGCCATAAAAATATCCATGCTGGCATCTACGTTAAACATAAGCATAAGAAGAAGCCAGGCCGCGCCGGTAAACACAGGCGGTACAATGCGCCGCGCCTTTTCGTTGCGGATAATATGGAAAAGAAGCACCATAGTCACACCAATAAAATACCATTCAAAGAACAAAAACGATACCGGCAGGATTATAATTACATAAATCAGCCAAAACACCGCACGATACTTAATCTTGTCGTACATAAGCAGTACAAATAGGCTAAGAATTATACCAAACATGATATTTAGCCAAGGGTACACAAGGGGGTTGCCGCCGCCCATGGCCAGCCCAAGCACCATAATATGAAACGGCGCAGCAATTAATCCAACCACAAAAAGCCGTAGAATATACCGTTCTAAATCAGATGTATGCCGGTACCCCTCCACCACAAAAAACGCCATGATAGGAAAGGTAACCCCACCCACGGCATACAGCGGAAACCGAAGCACCGCCGGAATAATGCCAGACCATGCAATAAGCATATGCTGCAAAAACATGCCCACTATGGCAATCCATTTTAGCTGATAAGCATTAAGTTTTAACATTTTATTAACCCCCATATTTTATAGTTTGCAGTAGACTTTTTCCGAAATTCCCGTAGGGGGTTTCGGAAAAGTTACATTTTCAATCTTTTGCTTCTTCTGAAATTGCGTTTTTTGCAATTTCAGAAGAACTCTAGTAAGTATATCAGCTAGCTTTGTGAGTTCAATAGGGGTGAGCCTTAGTTGTATGTATTGTGGAGTGAAATGTATTAAAACGGGAGTAAGCTGTTATAGTTAAATAATTCCCGTGCCAAAGCCGTGTCAATCTTGTATAATCTTAGAAAACGTCATAGGAAGGAAATTTACATGAAAACATTAGTGCTGGCAGAAAAACCATCAGTTGGCAAAGATATCGCACGGGTGCTGGGTTGCAGAAGCGCAGGTGGCGGCTATATAGAGGGTTCGCAGTATATTGTCACATGGGCGCTGGGGCATCTTGTAACCTTGGCCGAACCAGAAAAATACGACAAGGCCTACAAAAGCTGGGATATTAACCATCTGCCCATTATGCCAAAAAACTTACAGCTTACGGTGATTCCGCAAACTTCTAAGCAGTATAAAACTGTGAAGGACTTGCTGCACCGCAAAGATGTGGCCAATGTGATAATAGCCACAGACGCAGGCAGGGAAGGGGAGCTGGTGGCCCGCTGGATTATTGAAATGGCTGGCTGCCGCAAGCCCATTAAGCGGCTGTGGATTTCATCCGTTACAGATAAGGCCATAAAGGAAGGCTTCCAGAACCTGAAGGACGGCAAGCTGTATGTGGGGCTTTGCGATTCTGCAAAGGCTCGTGCCGAGGCAGATTGGCTGGTTGGCATTAACGCCACCCGCTGCCTCACCACCAGGTTTAACAGCCAGCTTTCATGCGGTAGGGTGCAAACGCCCACTTTGGCCATTATAGCCAAACGGGAAGAAGAAATCCGCAAATTTATGCCACAGCCCTATTACGGGCTTATGGCAGATGCAGGCTCGTTCCGCCTTACATGGAGCGAAGGCGGTAATTCCCGCTGTTTTGATAAGGCCAAAATAGACGGTATTTTAGCCAAGTTAAAAACCGCCAAAGAAGCCACCGTGGCCGAAGTGACAAAAACAATCAAGAAAAAATACCCGCCAAAACTGTACGACCTAACCGAGCTGCAGCGGGATGCCCATAAACGCTTTGGCTACTCGCCAAAGGAGACGTTATCCATAATGCAAAAGCTGTACGAAGAGCATAAGGCTTTAACCTACCCTCGCACAGATTCCCGCTATATATCTAAGGATATTGTGCCAACCCTGGCAGAACGCTTGAGGGCTTGTTCTCAGCCGCCTTACGGCCGCCTGGCGGCCCCTATCTTGCGTGCGCCCATTCGCACCAACACCAACATCGTAGATGATGCAAAAGTAACCGACCATCACGCCATCATCCCCACAGAACAGCCCGCAGATATACGCTCTTTAAGCGACAGGGAGCGTAAAATATACGACCTTGTGGTCACGCGTTTTATCTCCGTCTTCTACCCGCCATTTGAATACGAGCAGCTATCTGTGCGGGTAAAAATAGGCGATGCGTCATTTAACGCAAACGGCCGTGCAGTGATTTCACAAGGCTTTAATGCGGTGTTTAAAGACGAAGATGACGACGAAGAAACCCAAACTCTACCAGCCATAAAGCGCGGCGAAAAACTGCCAATTAAAGCCATAAAGTCAACCGAAGGCCGCACTACCCCGCCGTCACCCTTCAACGAAGCCACCTTACTATCCGCCATGGAAAACCCCGCAAAATACATGGAAACCCAAGACCGCAACCTAGCAGACACCCTAGAAAAAACCGGCGGCCTGGGCACCGTGGCCACCCGGGCAGATACCATAGAAAAACTTTTCGGCAGCTTTTTGATAGAAAAAAAGGGTAAAGACCTTTTCACCACATCCAAGGGCCGCCAGCTTCTTACCCTTGTGCCCAAAGAGCTAAAATCCCCAGAACTTACAGGCAACTGGGAACAAAAACTATCCAGCATAGCCGCTAACAAGTTAAACAAAAACGACTTTCTACAGGATATCCGCAAATACACCACCCAAATAATAACCGAAATAAAAAACAGCACCCAAACCTACCGTCACGACAACCTAAGCACCACAAAATGCCCAGAATGTGGCCTGTTTATGCTGCAAGTAGCCGGCAAAAAAGGTGAAATGTTGGTCTGCCAAGACCGGGAGTGTAACTCTCGCGTGAACCTATCCATGAACATCCGCAGCAAATGCCCAACCTGCCACAAATGGCTGAAAATAACCGGCGAAGGCGAAGCCCGCCAAGTAGTATGTATCTGCGGCCACAAAGAAAAATACGAAGCCTTTGCCAAGCGTAAAAGCGAAACAATGTCTAAGCGCGAAGTCCAAACCTACCTGGATAACATGACTAAAAAAACCGAACCTGCAAACAACCCATTTGGTGCGCTGAAAGGGTTGATAAAGTAAGACTGTGGGTTTCGTTTCGAGATGTTAGGTATAGTGAAATAATTCGAAAACGGTCTCGCCTGGGCGAGACCGTTTCTCATTTACGATAGTAACCGATAAAAAATGGTACCATACGGTACCATTTTTCTTGGGTTATGGTACCGTATGGTACCATTTTTTTGCCAAAAAGAGCATGTTTTGCCGTCTCGTTTTCATGAAACCTGCTAAATAAGCCGCTTTTGCAAAAAATAAAATATCAAAATTTATTTTGCATTTTTTTTCGAAAAATTTTGTAGAGTTTTAAGTGGAATTGCTATAACTTCAAATTAAGTATTTAACCCCAAACTAATCGCGGCTGCTTGGTTTATCCGTTGCATCATTTTTTCGTCTAGCCAGCAGATTTTCTCCCTTAGGCGCTTTTTGTCTATGGTGCGAATTTGTTCTAGTAGGATTACAGAATCCTTTACTAGAGTGGATGTTATGGAGTCTATTTCTACATGGGTGGGTAGTTTTGCCTTGTTTATTTGGGATGTTATGGCCGCGCATATTACGGTGGGGCTGTAGCGGTTGCCTACGTCGTTTTGGATGATTAAAACAGGGCGTACGCCGCCTTGTTCGCTGCCTATTACCGGGCTTAAGTCTGCATAAAATATGTCGCCTCGTCTTACTTGCACTGTGTGTTCACCTCTTATTCATGCTGTTGTGGTTGGATTATCGTCAATTGTTGGAAAGTTTATACATAAACTCGCGGCACTCTTTTGCCTATACCGCATAGGATTTCGTAACTTATAGTGCCTAAATGTTCTGCCAGATTGTCTGCGCATATGCCTGGTTTGCCCATCATATATACCCGGTCTCCGGCTTGCACATTTGGTATATCTGTTACATCTATCATGCATTGGTCCATGCATATTGCCCCGGCTATAGGGGCAAAATGGCCCTTAACCAGCACACGCCCGCCTTGGGAAAGCCTGCGTGGGTAGCCGTCTGCGTAGCCTATGGGCAGCACTGCTATTTTGCTTGGGCGTTTGGTTTTGTAAATATGGCCGTAGCTTATGCCCACGCCTTCTGGTAGGTGCTTTATCATGTTTATGCGAGTTACCAGGCGCATGGCGGGTATTAGCCCCATATGGGCGCATGCTTCGCCCATTTCTGCAGAAGGGGGATAACCATACATGAGTATGCCCGGGCGGATTATGTCCATGTTAAGGCCTTCTAACCCCAGGGCTTTTTGTACGATTGCGCCAGAGTTGGCCATATGTTTTACAGGGATATGTATGCCCCTTGCGGCAAGTTCTGCCAGCATCCATTTGAAGCGGGCTTGCTGTTGTAGCACAAATTCATTTTGCAAAGAATCGCTGGTGGCACAATGGGTGTAGATGCCCTCTAGGGCTATGTTTGGGTTGTTGGCTATCTCACAGATATCTACTATGCTGCCGTGGTTTGGCAAAAAGCCCAGGCGGCTCATGCCGGTGTCAATTTTAATATGTATTACCGCCCGCTTGCCAGCCCGGGCGGCTTCTGCCACAAGAACGCTTGCACAATCCTTAGAGAATATAGTCTGTGTAAGGTTTAATTTTATAGCCTCGCCGATAAGGGGCTGGGGGGTATGCCCCATAATCAAAATGGGTGAGGTAATGCCTGCCTCCCGCAGTTGTATGCCTTCTTCGCATATGGCAACGCCCAGGGATTTAACCGCCCCGCACTCCAAAATGGTGCGCGCTACAGGTACAGCACCATGGCCATATGCATCGGCTTTGACAATGCCCATGATATTGGCCTGGTTGGATAATTTCTTAATAGCCGCCAGATTGTGCGACAGATGGGCGAGGTTAATCTCTGCCCAAGTTCTTTGGTATTTCACGCAATTCTCCTAGCTTATGTAAAGTTAAAGCGTAAACATTTCATCCTCAATATCTACATTATACTCGAAAACATGGTATGTGACAATAACTCTTTCTGCACCGTCTGGGTCTAGTATCACCAATTTTACAGGCAGAAGGGTCTCATTGTCTACCCACAGGCGCTGGGTGGCCAAATATGGGTGGTTGCCAGGCACTACCGCCTCTAACACGGTGCGTACCCCTTCATCCATATCAGATACAGTAACAGAAACTTCGCTGCTTTGCAAATAATTGTGCACAAAGCTGGTGAGGAAGATTTCGCTGCGCTCTGGGGCTTCTTGAGTCATTACATGAACGCGGCCACTTACACGGCTATTAAACTGGATAATCTGCTGCCCATCGAAGGCTGTGACGCTGCCAGCCACATGGTCTGGCCCGGTAACTTCTACCCGGTACTCGCCGCTGGCGCGGGCATGCTGTGTTATTTCATATGTATTAGAGCCTTTGTTAGAGCGGTATTCTACCGTGGCTATTGCCCGGAAGTTTTGCATTTCCATCAGTTTTAGTTGTATTTGCTCGAAGGCGCTTATTTCTTCGGCGCTGGATGGGCCGCGCAGGCCGTCGCCGGCGCAGGCAGCCAGGGCGAGCAGAGCTAGGGTTAGCAGGGCTGGTAATAGTTTTTTCATGGGAATCCTCCGTTTTTGGTTTTTTATATTTATACGATGAGGGATGGGGTTTTAGAATAGTGGGCAGGGTAAATGTATGTAAAAAAAGACATCTATAAAAGATGTCCCTTCATTACAATAATACCTATTTATTTGCAATCAGATATCTGCATTAAAGCCGTAGTCAAATCGCGCTTGCCAGCGAAGCCCCAGCGGTAAAATTTTCAGTTGGTCGGAAATTCCGACCAACTGAAAAATCACATCCATTCCCAAGAAGCAAAAGATTGAAAATGTAACTTTTCCAAAATCCCCTGCGGGAATTTCGGAAGAAGTCTACTATAACATTCACCGCGCAAATACATGCCAAAACCCCATTATTATCAGCCCGGTGGCGAATAAGAAGCCCCAGCCAGGCATCATAAATTGTACTATCATGCCAATGCCTATAAAAAAGAAAATCATTCCCAGCAGCCGTTTTCTTCTAAACATGTTATGACCTCCGGACTATATAGCACTTATTTATTACATAGTATGTACATTTGCAAAAATAGTGATTCTGTCTTGGGTTTTAACCAAACCCCGCCTTGAAAGACCCTTCTTGTAATTTGCAGTCTAAGTTCCCTGTTTTTTTATAACTATCGTGACAAAAACTATTGCACAAGCTAGTTATTTATGGTATATTCTTAGCAATTATAGTTTTCGTCCAGAAGAGTGGGTGCTTGCCCACTCTTAAATTATGCCAGGAAACAAAGGCGGCAGGCCGCTTTGTTCTGCCTGTGAAAGGACTGCGAAATGGATAAAACACCGGGAAAACAAAGCCTGGAAACCCTTCTCGCGCCAGTGGTGGAAGCTAATGGCTGCGAGCTTTACGATTTAGAGTTCGTAAAAGAAGGCGGCGATAGGATACTTCGCCTATATATCGACAAGCCCGAAGGGGTGGATTTAAACGATTGCGAGGCCGTAAGCCGTGCAGCAGAAGTAGTGCTAGACGAGGCAGACCCCATTGCTGGGGCGTATCGCCTGCAAGTTGGTTCCCCCGGGGTGGAAAGAAGCTTACACAAGCCCCAGCATTTTACAAGATATGTGGGGCATAAGGTGGCGGTTAGGCTTTTTGCGCCTTACAGCCCGCCCAGCGGCACAAGCGAAACGGTAACATCCACCGGCCGCAAAAAGTTTACTGGCATTTTAAAAGCCTACGATGGCGACAAAATAAAACTTAAAGATGAAGACGGCACAAATTGGACATTCGAGCTAAGCCAAGTATCGGCTTGCCGGTTAGTCGTATTTTAGAAAGGGGTACGGTATGGACAGCGGCAGAGAACTTATTGAAGCATTAACGCAAGTGTCGCAAGAAAAAGGTATCGACCAAGAGGTAATTATAGAAGCGATAGAATCCGCCCTGGTTTCGGCCTGCAAAAAGCATTATGGCCAATCTGCCAATGTGCAGGTAACCATCAACCGCGAAACCGGCGCGTACACCGTACTAGCCACCAAAAATATCGTAGAAGAAGTAACAGACGATATGGCAGAAATCACCCTAAAAGACGCAAAAAAAATCAACAAAACCCTAGAGCTGGGCGATACAGTGGAAATGGAAATCAAACCCGGTAACTTTGGGCGTATTTCCGCACAAACTGCAAAACAAGTGGTGGTGCAAAAATTCCGCGAAGCAGAGCGTGAGCTTATTTTCAACGAGTTTACAAGCAAGCAAGGCAAGGTAGTAACCGCAGTAGTGCAAAGGCGCGACCGCCGCAATGTTATAGTAAACCTAGGCCGCACAGATGCCATGATACTACCAGCAGAACAAATCCCCAGGGAATCTTACCAAACCAACGATCGCATGCGGGTGTACATTCACGAAGTAAAGCAGGGCAACAAAGGGCCACTAATAAACGTATCCCGTGCCCACCCAGAGCTGCTAAAAGCCATGCTAGAGCAAGAAATCCCAGAAATTTCAGACGGCACGGTAGAAATCAAATCCGTATCCCGTGAGGCCGGTAACCGCAGCAAAGTATCCGTAACCACCAACCACCCAAATGTTGACCCAATAGGCGCATGTGTGGGCCAAAACGGCCATAGAATCAATACAATAAGCCGCGAGTTGCGCGGCGAAAAAATAGATGTAATTAACTGGAACGCAGACCCTATCAAATATATTGCCAGCGCCCTAAGCCCAAGCAAAGTGGCCGAAGTGGCAGTAAACCCACTAGAAATGGCCGCAAGGGTAGTAGTGCCAGACAGCCAGCTATCCCTGGCTATAGGTAAGGAAGGCCAAAACGCAAGGCTGGCCGCAAGGCTAACTGGCTGGCGCATAGATATAAAAAGCGAATCCCAAGCCGCCGGTACAGATTTCCTAGTGTTCCCAGAGCTGGTAGAAATGGAAGCGGCAGAAGAAAAGGCCACAGAAATGGAAACAGCATACCAAGAATTCTACGAAGATGCAGCAGAAGAGCCTGCCGAAACCCCGACAGAGCCAGCAGCAGAAACCCAGGCAGAAACTCACGCCGCAGCCCAATATGACGAATACGACGACGAATATTACGACGACGAATACGACGATGAATACGATGACGAATATTACGACGACGAATATTACGATGATGAATACTACGACGACGAATACTACGAAGAAGCCCCCGCAGAAGAAGCAACAAAATGAGAACGCCAACCCTTCGAAAATGCGTAGCCTGCAAGGAAATGAAAGAAGAGCCGCAGTTAATACGCATAGCCGCCAACAAAGATGGCGAAATTGCAATAGATCAAGAGGGCAAACGCAAGCTGCCCGGCCGCGGTGCATACATCTGCCGCACCCAAAGCTGCATAGCATTAGCAAACAAAAATAAAGGGCTGGAGCGTTCACTGAAGCGCGCCATTCCGCAGGAAATATATGAACAATTGGTAACTGTATACTAGGAAGGTCGGGTGGCTTAATGCCAAAAATTCGTGTACACGAATTAGCTAAAGAAATGAATGTTAGCGCGAAAGATGTTATTGAAAACATGGGGAAGATGGGCATTGCTGTTAAAAATCATATGAGCTCTGTAGAAGAGGGCGATGTGGCAAAAATAAAAGGCAGCTTGGGAGGCAAAAAAACCACCCCGGCAGAGGCTAGCCAGCCAAAACCACAGCCAGCCGACGCAGCAAAAATGCCACCACGCCCACGCCGGGTAGATGCAAACGGTAACCCATTGCCGCCACGCCCAAGGGTAGATGCAAATGGCAATCCACTACCCCCACGCCCAAGGGTAGATGCAGACGGTAATCCACTGCCGCCACGCCCCCGCCGTGTAGACGCAAACGGTAATCCATTACCCCCGCGCCCAAGAGTAGACGCGGACGGTAATCCACTACCGCCACGCCCCCGCCGGGTAGACGCAGACGGTAATCCATTACCTCCGCGCCCAAGAGTAGACGCAGAAGGTAACCCACTACCGCCACGCCCCCGCCGTGTAGACGCAAACGGTAATCCATTACCCCCGCGCCCAAGAGTAGATGCAGAAGGTAACCCACTACCGCCACGTCCCCGTCGCGTAGATGCAGACGGCAATCCGCTACCGCCACGCCCAAGGGTAGATGCAAGCGGTAATCCGCTACCGCCACGCCCAAGAGTAGACGCAAGCGGCAATCCGCTACCGCCACGCCCAAGGGTAGATGCAAGCGGCAATCCGCTACCGCCACGCCCAAGAGTAGATGCAAGCGGCAACCCACTGCCCCCACGCCCAAGAGTAGATGCAAGTGGCAATCCGTTACCCCCACGTCCAAGAGTAGACGCAAGCGGCAAGCCCTTGCCCCAGCGCCAACACACAGGTGATCGCCCACCACGCAGCGATTCCCGCCCCCCAAGGGAAGGCGGCTATCAAGGCAATCGCCCGCAAGGCCAAGGTGGTTACCAAGGCAACCGCCCACAAGGGCAGGGCGGCTATCAAGGCAACCGCTCGCAAGGCCAAGGTGGTTATCAAGGTAACCGACCGCAAGGTCAGGGTGGCTATCAAGGCAACCGCCCACAAGGGCAAGGCGGATATCAAGGTAACCGCCCGCAAGGCCAGGGAGGCGGCTTCGGAGGCCGCCCACAAGGACAAGGCGGAGGCTTTGGTGGCGGCCGCCCACAAGGCGGAGGCCAAGGCCGCCCAGGAGGCGGATTCGGAGGCGGCGGTGCAGGCCGCGGCCCGTCAAGCTCAGCCCGCAGCACAGAGCCCAAAAAGACCGAACCAACCAAGGACGATAAGCGCCTACAATGGGGTCGCCAGCAACTAATGGGCAAGAAGGATGTAAAAGACACCAAGCGCAAAGAAAATCACCAAGCATTAGATCGCAGAGGCCGCGGTAGCAAGCCAGCCTCTAAGAAACAAATGATAAAAAAGGTAGAGCCAAATGTAACGTTAATCACCGTAGCACCAGAAATCACTGTACGGGATTTGGCAGAAAAACTAATGCGCTCCAATGCGGATATTATCAAAGTTTTGATGAAAAAAGGCTTGATGGTAACGGCCAACCAAGCCATAGATTTTGAAACAGCCACATATGTTGCTGAATCATTTAATGTTTTGGTGGAAGAATATGTGGAAGTAGACGTGTTTGAAGAGGCGTTTTCCTCTACGCCAGACGACGAGGGCAGTTTAACAGCCCGCCCGCCGGTTGTGGTTGTTATGGGGCATGTTGACCATGGTAAAACATCGTTGCTTGACGTTATTCGCGATGCAAATGTTCAGCAATCTGAAGCAGGCGGAATCACCCAGCATATTGGCGCGTATAGCGTAAAGCTTGGGGATTCGCCCATCACATTCCTAGATACACCGGGCCACGAGGCCTTTACAGCCATGCGTATGCGTGGCGCCCAGGTTACAGATATTGCTATCCTAGTAGTAGCCGCAGACGACGGTGTTATGCCTCAAACAATTGAGGCCATAAACCATGCCAAGGCCGCCGGGGTAGAAATAATAGTGGCCATCACCATGATGGACAAAGACAACGCAAACCCAGACAAGGTAATGACCCAGCTAACTGAACATGGCCTACAGCCTGAAGAATGGGGCGGTCAAACTATAGTAGCAAAAGTTTCTGCCAGGCAAAAAACCGGCATAGAAACCCTTCTAGAAATGATTCTGCTAGTGGCAGAAATGAAAGAACTGCGCGCAAACCCCAACAAATCTGCAAGGGGTAGCATAATTGAAGCCAAGCTTGACAAGGGCCGTGGCCCAGTGGCTACTGTTCTTGTGCAAGAAGGTACGTTGCGTGTGGGTGATCCAGTTGTAGCTGGGGCATGCCATGGTAAAATCCGCGCAATGACAAACAGCCGCGGCCAAAGCGTAAAAGAGGCAGGCCCGTCCATCCCTGTAGAAATAATTGGCCTGCACGATGTTCCTGTGACTGGCGATATCCTTTACACCGCAACCAGCGACAGGCAAGCACGCCAGCTTTCTGAAACTGTGGTGGCTAAGGGCAGGGTAGACATGATTAAATCACAAACCAAAGTCTCCCTAGACGATTTGTTAGCCAAATCCAGGCTGGCCAAGTAAAGGACCTTAATATTGTGGTAAAGGCAGACGTACAAGGCTCTGTAGAGGCCCTGCGCGGCAGCTTAGAAAAGCTAACCAACGAAAACGTGCGCGTGCGCATAATCCACACCGGCGTGGGCGCAGTAACAGAATCTGATGTTATGTTGGCATCTGCCTCTAACGCAATAATACTAGGCTTTAACGTGCGCCCAGAACCAGTGGCAAAATCCGTAGCCGAAACCGAAGACGTAGATGTACGCTTCTACAGCGTAATCTACGCTGCAATAGACGATGTTGAGGCAGCCATGAAAGGTATGCTAGACCCAGAATATGAAGAAAAAATTCAGGGCCATGCCGAAATCCGTGAAATCTTCAAGGCCAGCGGTATAGGTACAATTGCTGGCTGCCATGTTACCGAAGGCAAAATCACCCGCAATTCCCAAGTGCGCATAGTTCGCGACGGCCGCGTAATCTATGATGGTACCCTAGAAACCCTAAAACGCTTCAAAGACGATGTGCGCGAAGTAGCCTTTGGCTACGACTGCGGCATGCTATTTAAGAACTTCAACGACATAAAAGAAAACGACAAAGTGGAAGCGTATATCATGGAAGAAATACCGAGATAATATTAAAACCGTCAGAGGCTTCGCCGACAACACCTCTGACGGTTTTTTCTAAGAGAAGGAGCATTAACAATGAGAACACGTATGATTCGTATTAACGACGAGATTGCTAGAGTTACGGCTGGGGTTATAAGGTCGGAGATGAGTGACCCTCGGGTGGGTAGTGTTGTTAGTGTGTTAAGGGCTGAAACTACCAATGATTTGAAGCATTGTAAGGTTTTTGTTAGTGTGCTTGGTGACGGGGCGCAACAGAAGGATGCCATGGTTGCGCTAGAGAAAGCGGCGGGGTTTGTGCGTAAGCGTGTGGCCGAGATTATTGACCTTCGCCAGACGCCGGAAATTAAATTTGTTTTCGACGATTCTATCGAGCATGGCATGCGGATGAGAAAGCTGATTGAAGAAGTGAATACTACTAATTCAAATTAAAATTGCTTTGTGGCGTTTTATAGTGTTGTTATAATTGTTGTTTTAATTTGAGATTAGTAGGGGGAGTAGGTTATGAATGAGCTTGTTAGGCTAATTCATGATAATGATAATTTTGTGCTGGCGGGGCATGTGTCGCCTGATGGCGATGCGATTGGCAGCTGTTTTGGGCTGGCGCTGGCGCTTGATAAACTAGGGAAAAAGGTTCAAGTTGTACTTGAGCCTTTTTCTGCTAAGTACAATGTAATACCTGGGCGTGAGTTGCTTTATGGCGGGGCGCTGGATGCGCTGGATGCACAGGTTTTTATTGCGCTGGATGTGGCGGATTTTGCTAGGCTTGGCAATGTTGGCCAGGTTTTCCAGCGGGCGAAGCATACTGTTTGTGTGGACCATCATGAGACTAACAGCGGCTTTGCAGAACATAATTATATTGACCCGGGGGCGTCTTCTACTGCGGAGATGACATTTAGGATAATCGAGAAGCTGATAGAACCCGACGAGAGGATTGCTGCGGCTATTTATGCCGGAATCGTGTCTGATACCGGCGGGTTTAGGTATAGGTCTACCAAGAGTTCTACTTTGGAAGTTGCGGGTAGACTTATGGATTTTGGGATTCCTTTTGGGGAGATTTATAACGAGCTTATGTTTAGCCACCGTTTTGCGGCGGCAAAGGCTTTTGGGCTTGTGCTTTCTAACGCCCAGCGGGCGATGGGTGGACGCATTGTGTACAGCTATGTGACCCGTGATGTGTTGGCGGAAATAGGGGCAGATTATACAGATTTGGACGGGATTGTAGAGTATTTGCGTGATACCGACGGCGCAGAGGTTTCTTGCTTTATAAACGAGCGGCATACTTATGGCGAGGTGAAGGTGAGCATGCGCTCCCGCGGGGCAGATGTTAGCCGGGTTGCGGCTACGCTTGGGGGTGGCGGGCATCAGCTTGCGGCCGGCGTGACGGTTGCCGGGGAGATTAGCGATATAATACCAGATATACTGGCTAGGATAGAGCGGGAAGTTTTGCAATATGACCGTGGTAAAAATTTGAAAGAGGGCGCAGAAAAAGTGGGCTTTTTGAATGTGTACAAAGAGCCGGGTTACACATCCCATGATGTTGTGGCAATTTTGCGAAAGCTGCTGGGGCAAAAGAGCATAGGCCACACGGGCACGCTAGACCCTGCGGCAGAGGGGGTTTTGCCAATTTGCCTTGGGCGGGCCACTAAATTTGCGGATTATCTACAGGCGGAGGATAAGGTGTATGTGGCGGATTTGATTTTGGGCGTGGCCACGGATACCTATGATATTTCTGGTGAAGTTTTGGCGCGGGGCGAAATTCCAGCCGGGGTGGATGTTGAGGGGATAATCAAGTCATTTGAAGGTGAGTACATGCAAGTGCCGCCCATGTATTCTGCCATAAAAGTGGAGGGCAAAAAGCTGTACGAGCTTGCACGCAAGGGCGTTACCGTAGAGCGCAAGGCGCGGCTCGTAACGATACATGGGATAGAAATTTTAGGCAAAATAGATGGCGGCTATCGCATTGAGGTGGCATGCTCTAAAGGCACGTATATCCGTAGCCTTTGCGCGGATATTGGTGCAGCTGTGGGCTGTGGAGGCGCTATGGGCAAGCTTGTGCGCGCCAAAAGTGGGCGCTTTAATGCAGAAGATGCCGTCAAATTGGACGAGCTGAAAAACGGCTTGTTGAACGAAAAAATAATCCCTGTAGAGAAAATGCTCGAATATCCAAATTGCTACCTAAAACCACAGGGGCTGATGCTGGCCATGAATGGTAACGCCCTGCCGCCAGATTTGGTGGAGGGGAAGTTTGAAGACAAATGTTGGCTTTGGGGGGAAGGCCGGAATATTGGGCTTTTTGCCAGGGTTGGAGAGAAGATTAGGGCAGAAGTGATGCTGGTTGTAAAAAATAAATAAATATCTGCACAGCAAAATGCCGGAAACATGGGGTTTTTTGCGGTTGCGCAGTGGAAATGATGGCAAAAAAGGGGCAAAAATGGTACCGTATGGTACCATTTTGCTCGGATTATGGTACCGTATGGTACCATTTACATATTAAATCGAGAGGGTGGCTGGTTATATATTAGAGTTCTTCTGAAATAATAAAAAACGTAATTTCAGAAGAAGCAAAAGATTGATTCTAAGCTTTTTCAGATATAACTCGAAAGAAATCGGGCGGCGCAAAGTGCCGGGTTCACGAAGTGAACAATATGAAAATCGATGGAAATGTCGGAGGCAAAATCTCTGTCGGTTTTAAACAAGCGAGGTAAACATGAAAATAATCAAAAATAGCTGCCCGCCCTGTGTGCTTACTATTGGCAAGTTTGAGGGGCTGCATTTGGGGCATCGGGCTTTAATTAAGGAAGTTGTGGCTCAGGCTAGGGGGCTGAGGTTGCCTGCTGCTGTGATGGTTTTTGACCCGCATCCCTATGCGGTTTTGGGGGGTGCGGGTTATAAGCCGTTGTTTACGGTGGAGGAGAGGGCTTTTGTGTTGGCTGGCCTGGGTGTGGATTATCTGCTGTTGCAGCAATTTGACACGGCTTTTGCGGCGCTGCCAGCGGAGGCCTTCTGCGATAAAATTTTTGGTGATTATGGTGCGCAGATGGTATTTGTGGGGGAGGGGTATCGGTTTGGCCGTGGCAGGCAGGGTGATGTTTCTACATTAAGCCGCCTGGCAGAAAAAAACTCCCGCAAGCTGTGTGTTATGCCAAATATCCGTGCTTCGGCAGGGGATATCAGCACATCGCAAATACGCGAGCATATTGCCGCCAGCCAGCTGCCACACGCCAATGGCCTGCTGGGCTTTAACTATTTTGCTATGGGCGAAACTACCCCGGGCAATAAGCTTGGCCGCGAAATAGGCTCTGCCACATTAAACCTAACATGCGCCAGCGGTAAATTCTTGCCGCCAGACGGGGTTTATGTTACATTTACAGTCATCGCCGGGGAAAACTTCCTTGGCATCACCAATATTGGCAAGCGACCCACGGTTAATGGCAAGGACCGCAGCATTGAAACTCACCTGCTAAACCCACCAGAAGCCGTAACGCAGCAAGAATTTTACGGCCAAGAAATAAGGCTAGAGTTCGTAAAATTCCTACGGCCCCAGAAGAAATTCGCCAATTTACAAGAGCTGGCCAACCAGCTTGAAGAAGATAAAAAAGGAGCAATTCTATGATAGCCAACCATGTGACACAATCCATGAACTTTTACCAAGGCCACGACCCACGCGCAATACTGGCAGCCTACGGCAGCCCGCTGTATCTATACAACGAGCGCATTTTGCGGGAACGCTGCCGCCATATGATGGGGCTGTGCAAATATCCAAACTTTAGGGTTAACTATGCCCTAAAGGCCAACACAAACCTACATTTGCTGGCCATAGCCCGTGAAGAAGGCCTATGCGTAGACGCCAGTAGCCCTGGCGAGGTTATGGCTGCAGAGGCCGCAGGCTACACGGCAGACAAAATAATGTTTATAGTAAACAACGCCCCCAGCAATGAACTACAATTCGCCATAGACCGTGGGCTGACTGTAAGTGTGGATTCCCTGTCCCAGTTAGACATGTTTGGCCAGCTTAACCCGGGCGGCAAAATATGCCTGCGCTTTAACCCAGGCGTAGGCGGCGGCCACCACGAAAAGGTAGTAACCGGCGGCGATGGCACAAAATTTGGCATAACCCTAGAGCATGTGGCCCAGGTAAAATCCTTGTTGACCAAGCATAAATTGCGTCTGATAGGCATAAACCACCACATAGGCTCGCTAAACTGGGGCGAACTATTTGTAGAGGGCGAAAAAGCGCTGCTAAAGCTTGCCTACGAATTTGAGAACCTAGAATTTATAGACCTAGGCGGCGGCTTTGCCATCCCATACAACAAGCAAGGTGGCGAGCAGCCTCTAGACATTGCCGCCCTGGGCGAAAAAATAGACAAATATCTATACCGTTTTGCAGAAAAATACGGCAAGCAAATTCAATTTATAATAGAGCCAGGCCGCTATGTAGTGGCAGAATGCGGTGTGCTACTTGGCACAGTTAACGCCATAAAAGCCAATGGCCAAATCCGCTACGCCGGCACGGATATGGGCTTCTCTGTACTAGCCAGGCCCACGTTGTACGATTCCCACCATGATATAGAAATCTACCGAGAAGGTGGCGCAGAACCAGGCCCAGATACAGAGATAATAAATATAGTGGGCAACCAATGCGAATCTGGCGATTATATAGCTAAAAACCGCAAAATGCCCCAGCTGCAAGAGGGCGATATCCTAGGCGTGTTAGACGCCGGGGCATATGGTTATTCCATGAGCAGCCAGTACAACCTGCGCCTGCGCCCCCCAGAGCTGCTAATACAGGAGAATGGGGAGCTAAGGCTAATTCGCAACCGGGATACTTATGAGGCCGTACTGGGGCGGATGTAATTGTATAGTGAAATAATTCGAAAACGGTCTCGCCTGTCGCGGCAAAAACGCATGAAACGCCTTGTCTTGGCGTTTTATGTGCTGCTCTGGCGAGACCGTTTCTCATTTATTTCACTATACGATTATAATGGATGGGCTTTTGCATGATTCTTTTACCTTGTATCCTATAGTGTGTACTATAGCCGCTCCACCTAAAAACATTCGCATAGAACTTGTAAATTTCCCGCAATCCTTCGTCGCTGAAAACCTTGCGCACCGCTAGTGCGCGGCGGTTTTCAGCTTCTCGCCTTGCGAAAA
>Ga0123355_10002735_pt1 | contig 24990 bp, 14 predicted proteins | sample TergutEmb28metaG_3_FD_89872 | JGI IMG/M metagenome (GOLD analysis project Ga0123355, IMG submission 89872) | Embiratermes neotenicus P1 segment gut microbial communities from Petit-Saut dam, French Guiana - Emb289 P1 | ecosystem: Host-associated > Arthropoda: Insects > Digestive system > Gut ...
GCTTTGCGACGAAACGCCTCGACGGCAAGATTAGCCTCTTGGTTTTGGGTGAGAAAGATCAACTTGATTTCGGGATGCATTTTCTTGATCTGCTGGGCGGCATCGAGCCCGTTGAGCAAGGGCATGCTGATATCGAGGACCACCACGTCGGGGCGTAGTTGGTCGACTTTCGCCACAAGAGTACGCCCGTCGCATACGGCACCCACAATCTCGAAGTGGGGTTCCAGCAGCTTCGTCAGCGCATCGAGTAGGATGCTGTGGTCATCAGCCAAGAGTACCCGTACTCGTCCCATCGTTCGCTCCCGCGATTCCGGGCTTTGCAAATGTCTCCGGCGGTTCGGACGGGTGGACATCACGGGGAACTTCAGCCGGTTTGGTCGGCACCCAAACCTTGACCGTGGTTCCACACGATGGAGCCGAGTCGATGACCAGGCTTCCGCCAACCAGGCATAGTCTTTCCGACATGCTCAGCAGTCCTAAACCGCACCGGTTGCGCTTGTCGTTGGGATCGAAACCGATCCCATCATCCCGCGCCGTGAGAAGAACTCCCTCCGGAGTCCCCATAAGAACCACATGTGCGAAGCTAGCGTGGCTGTGCTTGGATATGTTGTTCAAGGCTTCCTGAAGAATCCTGAACAGACACAGAGAAACTTCCTGCGAGACGTCGGAGGGAAAGTTGGTCTCCAGGAAACGCACGAACACCTTCTGTTGCCTGGAAACCTCGTCACAGAGGCTCTGTGCGGCGGCCACCAGCCCGAGATGATCAAGAACGGAGGAGTGTAGTTCGTGCGACAGGCGATGAACGTCGTCGGAGAGGCGCTTGGTTCCTTCCAGAAGCCGGAGTACTTCAACCCGCAGTTTGTGTGTCGGCAGCCTCTTGGACAGCTGCGACAGCCCGAAGGCTAGCAGTGCGACCTGCTGGCTGAGATCATCGTGCAGTTCGCGTCCAATTCGGCTGCGCTCGACTTCTTGAGCGCGAATGAGCCGGCCACTGAGCTCGCGGCGCGCTTTTTCCAGCTGGGTTTTCTTCAACACCGCGTCGGATAACTCGGCCATGAGCCGTCTGTGCTCGACGTATCCCGTCAGCAGTGCCAGTAGCGCCAATAAAAGGATCGAAACCAGCAAAATTGCCAGCCGAACGGCTCTGGTTGCGGGAGGCTCTCTGGGCCGAACCAGTTCCCAAAGCCCCACCAGAGGGATGGCAACAATCAGCAGTTCCATGACCCAAGAGCAGAAGATTGTCGTAGCCCTTTCCTGCCGCGCCAGCTCCCGAAGCGCCAGCCCAATCACAAGGGACAGTAGGAGAAATGAGATGACTTTTGCGTAGACGCCCAAAGCACCTGAATCCCTCAGCAGAACTAGCGCAGCGATTTGGGACGCTACGATCGCTCCCGAACTGATCCACCAGCGATTCGACCGGGTCGAGCTTGTGTAAGGGGTTTCCACATATACTCCGGGCCCAGTGTAAACAGATACCTCCGACCAAGCCATTGGACCTAAGGCCTATAGACAGCGATTCACCTCGGCAAGAATCTCCCGCCCCCTCGGGGTTTCCCGAGTTCCGGTAAGCCGCGTCCGACTTCATATTCCGTGTAGCAGAGTTGACCACCGACTCCGACGCGATGTCGTTCGGCGATTTCAAGCTCAGCACTAGTTTCTTGAAGCGAGGTGTTCCTTGAAGAAACATCTACTTGTCGCAGTTCTTGCTCTCTTTGGCGTACTGACAGGGTGCAGCGATGCTACTTTTCCCTATCTCACAAGCGTCGCGGTGAATCCGGCGAACCCAAGCGTTGCCGCGGGAAGTACGCAGCAGTTTACCGTCCAGGGAACTTTCAGCAATAACTCCACGGGTGATGTGAGCAGTCTAGCTACTTGGACTTCCTCCGATCTATCGGTGGCCAGTATCGATTCATCCGGTCTCGCAACAACCTACGCGCCGGGTACCACCACAATTACGGCGACGGTGTCGTCCATCGCTGGTACGCTCACGGGGACCACCACATTGACCGTGACGGCGCCGACATTGACTTCTATTGTCGTCAGCGACCGTTCGTCCGTCATTGCCCTGCCGATTTCTCCCGGCACCTTCAAGACTGCCCTCCGTACCACTCATCAGTTCGTGGCGTACGGAATCTACAGCGATGGCGCTGAGCGTGCGCTTCCGAACCCGCTCACGACAAGTGTTACATGGGCTTCATCACCGACAAGCATTGCGACGATTACGAACACGGGTCTGGCCACAGGAGTCGGCGTCGGCGCCGCGACGATCACGGCGACGGACCCAGCCACCATGGTTGCGGGAACAGCCACTCTGGACGTCACTAACGTCACGATCAGTACCATCGTGGTCGCGCCGGCCGCACAGACGATCGCTCCTCTCACGGATCTGGCGTACACAGCTGTGGGAACGTTCAGCGATGGCAGCACGCAGGACGTTACCGACGACGTGACCTGGACCAGCAGCGACACCGCTGCAGCGACGATTGGGGTTCATCCTGCGCCAGCAAACGTTGCAGCCGGGGTTGCAGCGGGAACCACCACGATCACCGCCACCTTTGGATCAGTGTCAGGATCCCAGACTCTCACCGTGAGCTCGGCTACGCTCAGCAAGATCACGATCACTCCGGCGTCATCGTCGACTGCTCCCGTCGGCATGGCAGTCAACTCGACTCTGCAACTCGTGGCTGTCGGCACCTTCAGTGACGGGACGACGCAGAATCTCAACAGCGACTTTGGTGCTCGATGGACGGTGACCCCTGCTGACAACTCCATCGCCAGCGTCAACAGTGTGGGATTGGTGACTGGGGTTGCGGTCGGCACAGCTACCGTGACGGCTGGCCTAGGCACTGTCACTACACAGGCGTTCATCAACGTCGAGAATGTGACCTCGTTGGTGATCGGCCCCTCCGCGGTCACCCCGATCGCCCCGACTGCCGTCACCATTGCCCAAGACACGGCGACAGAGTTTTCGGCAATTGCCACTCTGACAGACGGATCCACCCAAGACGTGTCGTCCTCGGTTACCTGGGTTTCGACCGCTCCCACGATTGCCACAGTCAGCAATGTCAATGGCGCGGCGGGGTGGGCGACTGGGTTAGCTGCGGGGACTACTACCATCGCCGCATCCTTCGACGGAGCCTTCGCCTCCGACGGGTTGACCGTGACCAACGCCACGCTCAGCTCCCTCGCGATTACTACTCCGGCGACGGCGGCGGACATCGCTCTAGGAAAGTCGGAGCAGTACGCGGTTACTGGAACATTCAGTGATTCATCGACGCAAGATCTCAGTCAGCAGGTGGCATGGGCGTCTTCGGAACCAGCGGTCGCCATCATCGACCAGTTTGGCGTGGCCACCAGCACCGGCACCGGGACGACCAATATTACGGCGGCCGGCAACATCAACGGATCAACGGCGAGTGCACCCGCTCAAGTTCTCACGGTGCATTGAAGTACTGGGATGTTCACGGGGCGGGGAGCTTCACGGGTAGTTTCCCCGCTCCGCAAGAGGTAGGGCAACAGGCGCCTCGACGACCCGGGCGGAGATTGTCAAGATTTTGCTGGACCTAAACACCGTTATGGAGGGACTTCATGAAGCTCAAGGCTGCACTTATCATGGCCGCTGTCCTGCTGCTTGGCCAGGCGGCTTGGTCTCAGGAGCATCCCAAGTACGAGATCGTCTTTGATTACTCCTACGTCCACTATAATGCCACCGATTTCCGGATCGCTGGCATCCACTTTGGGCAATCCTTTAGCCTGAACGGCGGCGGCGCCTCGTTCGTTTACAATCTGACCCCGATCATTGGCCTTAAGGGGGAATTTCAGGGATACGAGAGCAACACCCGTTTCGTTACCATCCCACCGGGAAATGATCTGATTCCTGCGGGGGCCACATCCGGGTTCTCGGGCACCCTGTTCACTTACTTGGGAGGTGTCCAGGTGGGCAAACGCTGGGGGAAAGTGCGCCCCTACGCTCATGCGCTGTTCGGTGGCGCGCACACCGGTATCTATGCTGACGCTTTCAGGGGCCTCGGCATCACCAATTCAACGGCCGGTAGAAATAGTTGGGCGCTGGACGGTGGCGTCGGACTCGATATTGCGATCAACGAGAAGTGGGCGATCCGTCCCTTTGAGGTGAGCTACCTGCGCACGGCCTTCAGCAACAATCTCACCAATAACCAGAACAACTTCCGCGCTCTCGCTGGCATCGCGATCAATTTGGGCGCTGCGGCACCGATTCCACCCAAGGCCAGTTGCTCGGTTTCACCAGCCGAACTCTTCCCTTGGGAGGGACCGGTTAGGGCCACGGTCGAACCTTCCGGCTTCAGACCGAGGCGCACTCTGAACTTCGCCTGGAACGCCACCGGGGGCACGGTTACCGGCCAGGGAGCTACGGCCAAGATCGACAACTCATCGCTCAGCCCCGGGACTTACACCGTGACCAGCAGCGTGACCGATCCCAGGGCGAGGAAGCTGCCTCCCGCGACGTGTTCCGCAACCTTCACCGTGAAGGCTCCGCGCGCGCCAGTGCTCACCTGCTCGGCCGACCCAACCTCGGTGAATCCGGGACAACCCGTGACCATCACCGTCCAGGGATCCAGCCCCGATCAACAGCGTCTGAAATCGCGCAACTTCTCGGCGAGTGCTGGATCGATTCGTGAGGGCGAGACGAAAGCCGGCACGGAACCGGGCAGCTTCACTTCCACGGCAACGCTTGACACGACTGGCGCTCCTCCGGGAACAATCAACGTAACCTTGAATGTCACCGACATCCATGATCTCCAGGGCAGCTGCTCGGTCCAGGTTTCGGTAGCGGCTCCGCCACCGCCACCAGCTCCGCCCAGCGAGACCCTGCTGAGTCAGTGCGACTTTAATGACGCGAGGAGGCGTGCCCGCGTCGACAACCAGTGCAAGGCGACCCTCGACACGGTTGCTCTCCGTCTGCAGCAGGAACCGGATGGCAAAGTGGTGATCGTCGGCTACTCCGAGGATGATGAGCAGATCGAAGGGCAAGACTTGGCTGCCTTCCGCGCTTACAACGCCAAGCAATACCTCACCACCGGCGAGGGTAAGCAGAATATTGATCCGAGCCGCATTGAGGTGCGCGAGAGCACGACCCGCGGGCAGGGTAAGACTGTGAAGGTTTACTGGATTCCTGCGGGAGGGCAGTTCACGCAGACCGACTCCACGCCGGTCGACGAGAGCACGATGCCCAAGAATACGATGGGTACCCCTGGAAGAAGACGACGATGAGGGCACGGACAAGGTGAAGGCTGGGCCGAAACAGGCCCAGCCCGAACCTTGGGTCTTGGGTTAACGCCGAAACAATTTTGCCTCATCATGTCCCACAATCTCGAGTCCCACATACGGCCGCTGGCTGAAACGTGGTCACTCATAAAGGCCCACATCCCGCGATGTGGACCGCCAGCGATCAACTGTTCGCCAGCATCCGTATGAATGGGCAAAAAAGGGCAACTAGCAGAACTCTCGGTGCTGAGGACTTGCCGCTATTGAACTTCTAGATCTTGAATGACTGCCGTCGGCATCAACCTACGGATTGAAGTCCGCCGTCCCAACCTTAACAACCGTGCCTCGAGAAAGCGGCTTCGGGTTTTTTCCTTCCTCTGTTTGATTGGCTGTCTCTGGCGCTGGTTCTGGCCCCGGTTTCTCGGTCCATGCGCCGTACACCCGGCCGCCATGGGCAGCCAGGCCACTGTAGTCACCGAAAAACACACCGCCCGCTTCGAAAGCCTCGTCCGTCCAGGCGTAGTTGTTGAAGGTGCGTCCGCCGTCGGTAGAACGGGCGAGAACGACAATCTGTTTCCGGTTTTGCGGGTCGCGACGGCGATCATAGAACACGACATTCACTGAGCTGTCAACCGGGTCTACGGCGAGCCATTGAAAGAACTGCTCGACACCATTGTGAATCGGGTCATTGTTGACTCGAATGGCCGATGTCCAGTGCCTGCCGCCGTCATCGGAGCTTGAAAGAAAAATGTCGAGGTCGCCGTTGCGGTAGTCGCTCCAGGTTACATACAAGCGCTTGCTCTTTTGGTCAATGGCGATCTGCGGAAAGCCATTGGCCCGGTCAAGCGTCTCGATGGCGAACATGATGGGCGCGGTATGAATGATCGCACGTGCATGCGAAAAAGTCTTGCCGCCGTTGCGCGACGACGTGAGCATGATGTCGTTGTCTTGACTCCAGATGGCATAGAGCGTGCCGTCAGGAGCTACGGTGCCCTCGAATCCCTCAGCCGCGCCGTTGTCATCACGAGGCAGGCCGGGATGGGCGTCGATCTCAGTCGGCTGCGACCACGTCTTTCCATCGTCGGTCGACCGCGAGATCACCATTTGCGAATCGGTTAATCGCCAGCGAGTCCAGCCGATGTACAGATTGCCGGAGAACTTGCTCTTGGTGTTATCGGCGACGATGTAGGGTTTGTCTTCGAATGGAATCCCAGGTGCGGTCGGCTGCTCAGCCACCGGGATATGATCGGCTTCCCAGGTTTTGCCGCCGTCGAGCGAGCGGCGCACAAAAATCCCGTTTCGCGTCGCGCCGTGTGCCCAATAGTTAAAAGTTCCCAACCTGTCGAAGGCGATGTAGCAAATGAAGGCATGACCTTGGTTATCAAATACTGTCGACACGTCGCCGGAAACGCGGTAATTCCCGGGAGCGACCCCGTCGGCGACTTGCCATGTCTGGCCGGCATCCTGTGAGTACGCGGCGTGAGCGTTGTCTTGAAACACCGCAACGACTTGTTGGGGATTGGCAGGATTCACCACGATGCCCGGTTCGGTGAAATATCCGGGCGTCGGTGTCAGATTGAACACTTGCGATTTGGGAGCTTTCGACAACTCCTGCGCAGGCGAGATCAAGGAAGCGCCCACACACATTGCAAAGATCGCATAAGCACGATACCGACGAAAGCGAAGCCGAGGGGTCATGACAGTCCTTCTAGATACAACATTGGGTTGAAAGGGAGCGGAGAGTTCAGGCACACAACGCTGCGCCGCCGGCGATACCCGCATCAGCCCCGTAGTGGGCCATCAGCAGCGGGATCTCAGATGCCCGGGGATTTACACACCAGCCTGGAAGCGCGCGCTTGATGTCATCGAAAAATGGTCGAAGCATCCCGGACACGCCACCGCCCACGACCAGCACGTCCGGGTCCAACAGATCGACGATGTTGCCCAGCCATGGGGTGAGAACAGCAACCGTTTCCAGCAGGATTTCCCGCGCCACAACATCGCCTTCCGCATAGGCTCGGGCTACGTGTTCGCTGGTCATTCGAGAGATGTCGCCCTTGACCAGGTCAACAATTGTCGTCTGGCGCGATGGATTGGCGGCGAGCTTGGCGCGTGCCCGCACACCGATCGCTGTGCCTGAGGCCAGGATCTCGATGCATCCCCGTTTGCCACATTTGCAAACCGGCCCGCGATAGTCGATGCTGACGTGGCCGCCCTCGCCTGCTGCTCCGGTCTTACCATGATAGATCGCGCCGTTGAAGACGATACCGGTCCCAATCCCGGTTCCGATCGTGGCGTAAAACACATACCGGAAACCGCGGGCGGAGCCCCAGCGGGTTTCCGCCAAAGCTGCTGCGTTTGCGTCGTTGTCGACCTTCACGGGCACGCGATATTCTGCCGTGACTCTCTCGGCCAGCGGAAAGTTCCGCCAGCAGGGAAGATTCGGCGGGTTGAGAACCACTCCGGTTTTGGGATCGAGCGGACCGGGAGCGCAGATTCCAATACTTTGAACGCTGCCGTGGGTTGTCGACATCATCCGATCGATGGCCGTCGTCACTGCCTCGAAGGCCGCCTCGGCGGTGCCGTTCCCAATCATCGGGGTGCGCCCCTGCGCCAGAATCCTTCCCTCATGATCTACCAGTCCGACGGCGACTTTGGTTCCACCGATGTCCACTCCTAGAACAGGTCCGGGCGCCTGGTTCATTGCGCCTCCGCCGCCACCGTCTGGCGAATGCCCGGAAACTGCACGCGGATCGTCTTGATCTCATACGGCTTTGTGGGCACGTTAACCACGCCCCCGGCGACAGACAGGTTCCGGATGGGCTTTTCCATCAAGTTGGTCTCCACGGCCGATTCCGCTCCTTGGGCGAGCTGCAGCGTGACATCACCTGGCTTGCCGGCCCATTCGAAGAAACGAAGGATCAGCGCATTCTCGTCTTCGGCCTTCTTCAGCGCAGTCACGATCACGTTGTCGGACTGCAGCTGGAGGAAAGCGTGCCGGGGTGGCAGTGCCCCTTGATGGTTTTCGACGGGAAGTGAAATCAGCTGGTAGTTCAGTTCGTATCCGCGGCGGATGGTGAGAGCCTCCTTCCAGCCGCCGCCATGGGGATAGAGCGAATAGGTGAACTCGTGATGACCTTCATCGGCATGCGGATCGGGCCACTCGGGCGAGCGCAACAGCGAAAGCCGCAGTACATTTCCTTTCGCGTCGTATCCATACTTCGAATCGTTGAGCAGACTGAAGCCGTGCGTCCCATCTGAGATATCCGCCCAGCGCTGGGCGGGAACTTCGAACTGCGCCTGCTCCGCTGGTGTATTGCGCGTGGTGGGGCGTTCGACCCAACCGAAGGGAATCTCGTAGGTAGCTTTATCACTGTGCGCGCTGAGGGGGAAGGCGACTTTCAGCAGAATATGCTTTTCATGCCATTCGACCTCGGTTTTCACATCCACTCGAGGCACGCCAGCATATAGGGTAACGTCGCGCAGGAAGGTGGAGTTCTGAAAATGATTCTTGATGCGAATCACGGCCCGCAGGGGCCCGCTCTCTATCAGCTTCACTTCGTCCGCCTTATCCAGATCCCAATGTTGCTTTTCGAAGTCGGCATCGATATTCCATGCGTCCCAACGCTGCGGTTTGTCGACAAAAGTCTGCAGCAAGTTCCCACAGGTGGAGGACTTGGGCCCGCCAGTATCCGTCTCTGCGGGAGCCAGTGCCTCGCTGCCTGAGCGCTTGTCAAAAAGGCTAGTCATGCAGCCGGTTTGGGTATCAATCTTCACCCGGACGAATTCGTTCTCGAGCGTGTCGGCGGATGCCTTCAGAAGTGAGTGGACCGGAGGCGCCTTGGCCGCCGCGCGAACGAAATAAGCCTGATAGCCGAGGGATGGTGTATTCGACAAGAGCAGAAAGCGAGCTCGATGGGTATCCGCATCCAGCGATAGCAATTGGGCTTCCGCCGGCTTCCCGCTGGAATCGATGACTTCGATCTCGTGTGCCGGCGCCGGGAGCTGCGCTTCGATCTCGGTTACTTCAGTCCGGGGCCAGGATAGAGAGTTGAACAGGATGACCGGGACGCCTGCGCCCTGGGTGTTGACGTGGGACACGATCTCCTGAAGCGATCCGAGCGTGATATCGTTGGCCGCGTGGTCCACCGTCTCCAGATTGCGCTTGGCGTCGAGATAGTTCACCGCTATGCCGGAACCCGGCATGATGTCGTGGAAGTGATCAAATAGCAGCTTCTTCCAGACGTCCGTCATGCCCTCTTGCGGGTAAGGGCGGCCATAGAGTGCGGCTAGCGACGCGAACTTTTCCGCATTGAGTACGTTCTCCTCGGCGCGGCGGATCCTGCGTTTGGTCTCGGCCTGGGTGGTGAAAACTCCGCGATGATATTGGAAATAGAGTTCGCCATCCCAAGTGGGAACCTGCATCTGGGGAAGCTTCTTTTCCATGTCAGCGAAGAAGTCGCGGGCGAAACTGAACTGCAGTTTCGGAAACACGACGCCGGGCGCGCGCAGCTGATCAGCATGATCGAGCATCACGCGCGTTGGACCGCCACCGTGGTCGCCAACGCCGTACAGGTGCATCATCTCGGGCTGGTCCGGGATTTTGGGCCCATAAATCGACGGCATCCAGATGGCAATCTGGTTGGCTAACGGCTCGGCATCAATGCCGTCGGCATAGTCGTGCGGGAAGTAAGTGAGCAGGCGGCTGCCGTCGGGTGACTGCCACCAGAAAAACTTGTAAGGAAAGGTGGTGAATTCGTGCGCCCACATCAGCTTCTGGGTCACGAAGTAGTCCATGCCCGACTTCTTGTAGATCTGTGGCAGCTGATAGTTGTAGCCGAACGAATCCGGATTCCATCCGACCTTCACGTCGACACCAAAAGTCTTTTCGAAATAACGCTTGCCTACAAGGATCTGACGGACCAACGATTCGCCGTCGGGCATGTTGAGATCCGGTTCGACCCACATGCCGCCGATAATCTCCCAGCGACCCTCCTTCACGCGCTGTTGGATTTGCTCGAAGAGGTCCGGGTACTTCTCTTCGATCCATTCATAGGTGCGCGCCGATGACATCGTGAACTTGAAGTCCGGATACTCACGCATGAGGTCCAGCACGCTCTGAAACGTGTTGCGCACCACCTCCACGGTTTCCGTCCACGGCCAAAGCCAGGCCATGTCAATGTGCGAATTGCCCACCAGGCGCACCGTGAATTGCTGCAGCCACGGCCTAAGCGCCTGGAGCTTGGTGCGAGCTGCCTCGAGCGATGTGTCAAATCCGGCCTGGTCCCCCTTTTCGAGCGGGGAAAAATCGATCGCTTTCACCGCCGCCGCGAGCTGTTGTTCGCGCTCGGCTTTGCCGTCTTCATAGGCCGAAATGATGGGTCGCGCCGCAATGAGCTGCAAACGCAGCAGGGCGGGATCCGGACGGGAAGGCGGCGCGTCGATGGTGAGCTCACTGTGAACGAACTCCGATTGCACGGCGTCTCCAGCAACCACCCGTACGGCGACCAGGAATTTCTGCCCCGGCTGAGCATTTTCGGTCAGCAGCACAGGAAGGATGTTGTCATCGTCGCCGCGGTAAAGAATGGCTCCGTTCGAAAAGACGGTGATCATCAGGCTGCCGGGACTGCCAAAGCGCAAGTCCATCCAGGCTTTCGATCCCTGGACTGCGTATCCGTTGATCTTCTCGGGGACCGTCACCCACCGGCGGAACACTCGCGTGCCATTCCAATGCTGCTCATTCGGATGCCCGCCTCCGGGACCGGAAGTGTTCTTTACGTAAAAGGTCTCCCAATCGGAATCGTTGATCGTGGGATCTTCCGGGTGCGGGATCTCGGAGTGGAAGCGCCATTCCGGCTCGGCTTGGCGGGTCAGGGACCCCAGTTGGTCGAGGATCGGCTTGTAAGGATCGGCATGGTCGGTTTGGCTGAAACCAGTCGCTGCACCAATACAAATAGAGATAAGCGATAGAAAGGAACGGGCAAAACGCTTCGTCAAAGGGCGGCACCTCTCCAAGCCAGCTGGACTGCAAATCGCACAAGTAACCGGAAAGATTATCACTTAACATCTGTGAGAAAGCTAAGTTGCTGATTTTACAGTGCATCGCGCGTTTGTGCGCAGTGATCACGAAAATTTTGATTCCTTTGATCCAAAGTTTGAATCGAAGTTGATGTTGAAGATATATTGACGGGGCCAAGCGAGCCCTCATAGAATCAACGCAATGTCAGAGAGCTTTAACCTTCGCGCAACGTGCTGTTGTACTTGTTGTTGTTGTTGTGCATGCGTGTGCACTGGCGCGGGGAGGCTGCTGACCTAAGAATCGTTTCTTAAGATAGGCACTTATAAACCCACCGCCAGGCTCAATCTGGCGGTGGGTTTTTTGTTTTTCCAACAATCACCATGACGACGAACACAAAGATGGCAAAAGAAACGGCAACTCAACGCGCCGAGCGCCTGAAGCGCGCCAGGAATCCCTGGGAGGGATTAGACGAGGTTCGCCGCTTCGCGCGCGAAGGATTCGCCTCGATTCCTCCGGAGTGGATCGGCACCTATTTCCGCTGGTGGGGCGTTTACACGCAGGGGGACGGCGCCGGCGTCATCGGCGGCCAGGGAGGCGTCGGCCGAGCCCTCCAGCGCTTCATGGTACGTATCCGGATTCCCAACGGTCTACTTACTTCCGATCAGTTGCGCACCATCGCCGATCTTACCCGCCGCCACGCCAACGGAGTCGCCGACCTCACGGTTCGTCAAAACATTCAACTGCACTGGGTCACCATCGAATCTCTCCCCGCCATCCTCGATGCTTTGTGGCAGGTTGGACTGAATACCACCGGCGCTTGCGGCGATGTTACCCGCAATGTGACCGGTTGCCCGGTCGCCGGCGTAGATCGTGATGAGATCGTGGACGCGTCGCCCCTCGTGCTCGAAGCCTCGCGGCTGCTGGCCGGAAACGCCGAATTCTGCAATCTGCCGCGCAAATTCAAGATCTCCATCGCCGGATGCCACTCCTGGTGCTCTTATCCGGAGATTAACGACATTGGTTTGACCGCGGCGACGCGCATGGTGGCTGGCAAGAGGGAGGTCGGATTCTCTCTGCGGGTCGCTGGAGGGCTTTCGGCCGAGCCTTACCTGGGTGCACGCCTCGACGCGTTTGTTCAGTGGAATCAGGTTCTACCCGTCGTCAAAGGCATCGCGGAACTGTTCCGCGACTCCGATGTTTTGCGCGAGCACCGCGAACGTGCGCGTCTGAAGTTCCTGTTCCTCCGCCACGGATGGACTGCCCAGCGTTTTCTCGACGAACTGCACGATCGCATCGGATTCCGTCTCGCTCCCGCAGCCGAGGAGCACCCGCCGGATGATGTCTATCGGGACCATGTCGGCATTCGCGCGCAGAAGCAGCCTGGGCTTTCCTATGTCGGCGCAGTCGTGCTGCGCGGCCGAATCACTGCGGATCAGATGCAGTCCGCCGCCGATCTGGCCCAGCGATTCGCTGGCGGAGAGCTGCGCACCACGAGCATGCAGAACCTGCTGATCGTGAATGTACCCACGGTGAACGCGGATTCCCTGGCAAGCGAACTCGATGCCGTCGGCTTGCCGGTGGGAGGGTCGTCCTTCGCGCGGGGAACCATCGCCTGCAGCGGCACGGAATTCTGCAAGCTTGCCATCACGGAAACCAAAAGCTTCTCCCGTTGGCTGGTAGATGAACTCGACGAACGCCTCCCGGGTTTCGATCAGCACCTGAAGCTGCACGTCACCGGATGCCCCAACAGCTGCGGACAGCATTGGATCGCCGATATCGGTATTGAAGGCAAAAAGATCAAGGTCGACGGGCGCCTGCTCGACGCGTATTACTTCTCGGTCGGCGGGGCGCTGGGACTGCATCAGGCCACGGCGCGCCCGGTGGGCTACCGCTGCCTCGCGACCGAAGTTCCCGATGCGCTCGAGCGGTTGTTGGGCCGGTATCTGGCCGAGCGCGAGCCGGGAGAGAATCTGCGGCGCTTCTTTGCGCGGCACAGTGCTACCGAGCTCCGCGAGTTTCTGGCCGGGGAAGCCATTCCGGCCGTGGCTCGCGATCTGCCGTCTCCACAAAGTCTCGTTCAAATTGCAGGAGGTATCGGTGACTAGCCTGTTTCCTATGTTCCTCAAGCTGGAAGGAAAGCAAGTTGTGGTAGTCGGCGCCGGGAAGGTTGGCGAGTCCAAAATCGCCGGATTGCTCGAAACCGGCGCTCGGATTCGTGTGATCGCCCGCGAGGCAACTGGCCTCGTCCGGGATTGGGCGCGTCGAGGAACGGTCGAACTGGAACTCCGACCATTTGTAGCATCCGATCTCGATGGCGCTTTCCTGGTGGTGGTGGCCACCTCGTCCCGCACCTTGAATGAGCGCGTTTGTCAGGAAGCGCAGAAGCGCGGCGTGTTGTCGAACGTGGTTGATGTTCCTGATCTCTGCGATTTCTTCTATCCGTCTGTCGTCCGTCGCGGCGATCTGCAGATTGCGGTGTCGACGGCGGGGCAGAGCCCCTCGCTGGCCCAGAAAATTCGTCAGCAACTTGAGAAACAGTTTGGCCCCGGGTACGCCGAGTGGGTGGCCAAGCTGGGAGAAACGCGGCGACTCATCCTCGCGAGCGACCTCGACGACCAGCGCAAGCTGGATTTGCTGCATTCCCTGGCGAGCCGGGAAGCGGTGGAGGCTGCGTTGGCAGAACACGGCGAACTGGCACCCGAACTCACAGCCAAGGGAGACCGCGCATGAAGGGGAAGGTTTATCTGGTGGGAGCCGGGCCGGGCGATCCAGAGCTGCTTACCGTGAGGGCAGTTCGCCTGCTCGAATCGGCTGACGCTGTTCTTTACGACGATCTGGTCGCTCCTGAGATTCTCAGCCTCATTCCTCGCAGGGCTCAACGCCACAATGTCGGCAAGCGCTGCGGAAAGAAGAAAATTCAGCAGCAGGAGATCAACTTCCTGATGATTGCGCTCGCGGACTCCGGCTTGCGGGTGGTGCGGCTGAAGTCGGGTGATCCGATGATCTTTGGTCGGGCTGGAGAAGAGATCGAATCGCTCCGCCGAGCTGGGATCCCACACGAGGTTGTGCCCGGGGTAACCTCGGCTTTGGGTGCGGCAGCCGCCGGGCAGATTCCGCTGACCCACCGCCAGAAATCGTCGGCCCTGGTGCTCCTCACCGCGCATCATGCGTCAGAGAAAGCATCGTCAGATTGGACCAGGCTGGCTGGAAGCGGTGCGACGCTGGTGATTTACATGCCGGGACGAGACTACGGTACAACTTCCGCGAAATTGAAGAGCGCTGGTCTGGGGAGCGAAACTCCGTGCGCGATCGTTTCGCGCGCGACGACTACCCAGCAGCGGATTCACCATACCACGATTGGCGAGTTAGAGGAGGCACCGCCACTGGCGGCTCCGACGTTGTTGATCGTAGGCGAGGTCGCGCGATTGGCCGCTTCTTCGGTTGAGCAGTTTGCGGTAAGGCCGAGCCATGATTCCTCCTTGCCGCTGGCCCTGTTTTCTCCAAGCCCAGAAGAGGAGCCGATTCCGTGAAAGACCACATCGAAGCCAAGGTGAACATCCTCAACGCCGTTGAGATTGCTCAAGCGCAGAGTGCCGCTGAGTCCTGGACTCCGCAACACACCCTCGGCTGGGCATTCGAGACCTTCGGCAACACCGTGGCTATTTCTTCGGCGTTCGGCGCGGAAGGAATGGCTCTGATCGACATGGCAGCCCGGGTGCGGAAGGATTTCAGGATCTTTACCATCGATACTGAATTCCTGTTCCCCGAAACTTATAACCTGATGGATAGGATCGAGGAGAAGTACGGGATTGCGATTGAGAGAGTGTACTCGGCGCTCTCGCCTGAGGAGCAGGCGCGCCTTCATGGGGAAGCACTATGGAGCCGCAACCCCGATCACTGCTGTAATCTGCGCAAAGTTGAACCGCTGCGCCGCAAATTGAATGAGCTGAACGCCTGGATTACCAGCATTCGCCGCGACCAGACCTCAGCCCGTTCCGGCTCAAAAAGAGTCGAATGGGACGCCAAGTTCGGCCTGGTGAAGATCAATCCCATGGTTGACTGGACGTCGAAGCAGGTGTGGCGCTATATCCACGACCACCATGTGCCCTACAACGAGCTGCACAACCAAGACTACCCGAGCATCGGATGCACCTACTGCACGCGCGCCGTGGGGCCGGGAGAAGATCCCCGCGCCGGGCGTTGGCCCGGGTTTTCGAAGACCGAGTGCGGACTGCACATCATCGAACCGGCACCGAACGCGGCGGAGGCCAGCGTCGCTGAAGCGGGCCACTGAAGACTATCCAGCCTGGCAAAAGGCGCTGGCCATGCCTCCCCAGTCTCGTACCGGCTCCGTCCTGGGGAAAAAAGCCCGGTGCAGCCGTTGAACGGATTCTTCGACTTTGGACTCTTCCACCAGGAAAGAGATGGTGCGATCGGAAGCCCCCTGGCACTGAACCCGAATGTCCATATCGGAGACCGCCCCGAAAACCCGGCTGGCAACTTCGGGCTGGCGGCGAAGATTCTCACCAATCAGGCAAACCAGTGCGCGCTGATGCTCCCAGCGTACCTGGGCGACGCCTTGAAGATCGGCGGCAATTCGAGGTAGCGCGGCCGACGAGCCCACCAGCAACGAGACGCGACCGAGCGACGTTCCCATGACATCGACCGCACAAGCATGTTTGTCGAACGTGGAAAAAACGAGGTTCAACAATGCGGCGTCAATTCCGTTCGTGGATGAAATTTCTACGGCTGCAATATTTCGCTTGGCCGTGATCGCGCTGACTCCATTCTCACTCGAGGCCCGACTGGCGATCTCCGTGCCCTCGCCTTCCGGCCGCCGCGAGTTCAGCACATAGACCGGAATGTTCTCACGCATGGCTGGCGCCAGGGTCGCCGGGTGCAGCACTTTCGCCCCAAAATGCGCCAGTTCGGCCGCTTCCTCGAAACTCATCTTGCGAATGACGCGCGCGTCCGGACAGAGCTTCGGGTCGGTCGTCATCACCCCATCGACGTCAGTCCAGATCTCGATGCGTGCCGCGGCCATCGCCGCTCCGACAATGGCGGCGCTGAAGTCGGAACCTCCGCGTCCCAGAGTGGTGGCAACGCCCTTGGCAGTCGAAGCAATGAAACCACCCAGCACGGGAACGCTGCCTCGAGCGAGCAACGGACTCAGGGTGTCTCGGAGCCGCTGGTTGGTGACATCCCAAACCGGACTTGCCTGCCCGTGGCGCGCATCGGTGACGATCGAAGTGCGAGCGTCGACATGAGACGCTCTGACCCCAGACTGGGAGAGGGCCTCGCATACCAATCGGCTCGAGAAGCATTCTCCGAAGCCAAGTAATTGATCCTGGCGGCTGAGATCCAGTTCGCGTGAAGCTTCAAGATCGTGCAGGAGTGCCTCCAGAGCCCGAAATTCGGAGCGCAAGTGGCGATCCAGTGATCCGTGGGCAGAGCCGGTCACCAGGGAATCAGCCAACTGCTCGTGCCGAACGTAGATGTTCCGCACGGTCGAAAGCGCCGCGCCCAGATGACCGCTGACCGCTGCTTTGCCGGCGTCGAGCAGTTGGTCGGTGACCTTGGCGAGCGCACTGACCACAACTACTGGCTGTTGACCCTGCCTGCTCCGGACGATGTCGATAAGCCTCCGGATGGCGGCAGCGTCCTCCACCGACGTGCCTCCAAACTTCATCACCACCACGTCATCGCCTTGTTCAAATCTGCTTAACCGCTGTAGTCCGCTCATATGTCCCTTTCTCTTTGGGGCCGCAAAAGAAAAACCCACCGCCAGATCGCTTCTGGCGGTGGGTTCGGGTGATTTCGTTTCTTAAGAGTGCTTTACTTCATCCCTGCCCGTCCTCCAGAAGACACGTAATTCGTGTCGACATGCCTGTGCCTGTCGATGTAATTCGCTTCGCCTTCTGGATAACGGTAGTCATGAAAAGATGCTGAGCCTGCTAAACGCACTGTCAGAATATCGGCAGACAACGAAAAAGGAAACTCAAAATTCCGATGGCTGGCATCGAAATTTCGAGTCGGGTCGGCCTATGCGTCCGATTTCTTCATTTGGGCTGCGAACTGGCGGAGAAGGCCAACAAACGCCGTTGAAGCCACCGACAGGGTGCGATCGCGCCGGTAAGCAAGTCCGAGCTCGCGATAGAGCTCCGCGTCTTCGAGGTCGATGAGCTTTACCCGGCCGGAATCGACTTCATCCTGGGCAAACGAGGCGCTGATCAGCGAAACTCCCAGATCTGCTGCCACGAAGCTCTTGATCATTCCAATGCTGGGCAATTCCATCCGAACCTGCAATTCGGAGTTATGCGGTCGAAACAGTTTGTCCAGCAGTCTTCGCGTGTGTCCGGTCTTGGGAAACAGGAGGGGGTGCTTGACGATCTCGCTGACGGGGACGACCTTATGTTTGGCCAAGGGATTCTTCGGGCTCACCATCAGCATCAGCTTGTCGCGAAAAATCGGCTGAATCTTCAGGCTTGGCGACTGGATGGGTAAGGTCAGAATGCCCACTTCCACTTGTCCGTTTTCGAGCTTTTCCACGATCTTGTAGCTGAAATTGCGGTAAATGCTGATTTGAACCGGGGGGTAGCGCCGGCAATACTCGGCAAACACATCGGGCAGCACGTACAAGCAGGTCGCTTCATTGGCGCCCACGCGAAGTGTGCCGCGGGGCGTACCGCTGTGATCGGCCACCGCCGTCAACGATTCATCCCGCAGGGCCTTCAGGCGTTCGGCATATTCGTAGAACACCTGTCCAGCCGGCGTCAGCTTCACGGTCTTGCCGGAGCGGTCGAGCAGGCGGTCGCCGTACTCCTGTTCCAGTTGCCGGATCTGGGCGCTTACCGCCGATTGCGAGCGGAACACCTTTTCGCCCGCACGGGAGAAGCTGCCCTGTCTTGCCACTTCCAGAAACGTGATCAGTTGATCGAAGTCCATGGGATTGTGCGAGATTATAGCGGACGCAGACTGCGGCGCGGTTAATTAACCGGAAACCACGGCTCGCTGGCAAGCCCGGAATTTTGCATGGGACGCATCGAAATTCTGCATTGTACATGGATACCTGATAGGCGCTATTAAAGATAAAGGTACGAACGTTTGTTCCTGAGCGGACGTGTGTATGCTCGACCACCTTCGAAAGCTCGCCCAAGAACACGTAATTCGGATGGAATTCAGTCCCCGCGACGGAGTCCAAGATGACGCGTCTCAAATCGACCCATGGCCTGCCTCCCGCGCAGGGTCTCTACGACCCCGCGCACGAGCATGACGCCTGCGGAATCGGATTTGTCGCGAGCATCAGCGGCGAGAAGAGTCACGACATCATCCGCAAGGGAATTCAGGTCCTTCTGAACCTGGCCCATCGCGGCGCTTGTGGCTGCGACCCGGAAACTGGCGACGGCGCTGGCGTCCTGATTCAGATTCCCCACAAATTCTTCGCCCGCGAGTGCGAGAAACTCGGATTCAGACTGCCGAAGCCGGGGGGGTACGCTGTCGGCATGACCTTTCTCCCGGTTGAGAAGCATCAGCGCTTGCAGTGCGAAGGGATTCTCGAGCGCATCATCAAGGAAGAGGGGCTCAAGCTGCTCGGCTGGCGTGACACCCCGGTATACGCCTCTGCCATCGGCCGCGTGGCACGCGCCTCCCAGCCCTACATTCAGCAAGTTTTCGTCGCTTGCGCTCCGGGTATGGATGAGGCTGCCTTTGAGCGCAAACTCTACGTCGTCCGCAAGCGTGGGGAAAATGAAGTTCGCGAATCCGGGATCGAAGACGCGGAGACGTTCTATCTCCCCTCGCTCTCCTGCCGTACCATCGTGTACAAGGGTCTGCTGCTCGCTCAGCAAATCGAGAATTTTTATCGCGAACTCTCCGATCCCGATGTGGTCAGCGCGCTGTGCCTGGTACACCAGCGATTTTCCACCAATACCTTTCCCAGCTGGCAGCGCGCACATCCCTACCGTTACATCGCGCACAACGGAGAAATCAATACCCTCCGCGGCAACGTCAACTGGATGCACGCCCGTCAGTCGCTGCTCGCTTCTCCGCTTTTCGGCGAAGATCTCAAGAAGCTGTACCCCATCATCGCTCCTGACGGCAGCGATTCTGCCAACTTCGACAACGTGGTTGAATTGCTCCTGCAAGGTGGCCGCAGCCTGCCGCACGTGATGGCCATGCTCATTCCGGAAGCATGGGCGGGAAACCCGCACATAAACCCGGACAAGCGCGCCTTCTATGAGTACCACGCCTGTGTGATGGAGCCCTGGGATGGCCCGGCGGCGATTGCCTTTACCGACGGCCGAGTGATCGGCGCCACTCTCGATCGGAACGGCCTGCGGCCGGGACGATATGTCGTGACCCATGATGGCCTGGTCGTCATGGCGTCGGAAGCCGGAGTGCTCGATGTTCCTGCAGAGCAGGTGAAGAGAAAAGGCCGTTTGCAACCGGGCAAGATGTTTCTGGTGGACACCGCCGAAGGCCGCATCATCTCTGACAAAGAGATTAAGCAGACACTGGCAGCGCGGCAGCCCTATGCCCAATGGCTCGCGGACAATCAGATCACCATCGATCAGTTGCCTGAGCCGACGCGCATGCACTTTCCTGACGCGGAAGCTCTACTCCGGCGACAACGTGCGTTCGGCTACAGCGACGAAGACCTGCGCATGATTCTCGGCCCGATGGCCAGGAAGGGCGAAGAGCCTGTCGGCTCCATGGGCACGGATACGCCGCTGGCGTGTCTTTCCGACAAGCCGCAATCGCTATTCAACTACTTTAAGCAGCTCTTCGCGCAGGTTACCAACCCTCCCATCGATCCCATCCGCGAAGAAATGGTGATGTCGCTCATCAGCTATATCGGCAGCGAGCGCAACATTCTCGAGGAAGTGCCCGAGAGCTGCCACATGCTGAAATTAGCGCATCCTCTGTTGACCAATCGCGAACTTGAAAAGCTGCGCCGGGTTTCCAACCGCGATCTGCTGGCGACCACATTGCCGGCACTTTTCCGGGCAAGCGAAGGGGAAGCCGGACTCAAACGCGCGCTTGACGAACTGTGCCAGCGTGCGTCATTAGCGGTGAAAGCAGGCTATTCGCTGCTCATCCTTTCCGACCGTGGGGTCGACAAAGGCTACGCTCCCATTCCCTGCCTGCTGGCCCTGGCTGCGGTCCACAATCTGCTGGTGCGGGAGGAAACGCGAACCCAGGTTGCGCTGATCACCGAATCGGGTGAGCCGCGCGAAGTCATGCATTTTGCCTTGCTCAGCGGGTATGGCGCCAGCGCGATCAATCCCTATCTGGCTCTGGAGAGCGTCGAGAATCTGGCGTTTCGCGGCGAGCTGGGGGACGACATGACTCCCGAAATGGCGGTCAAGCACTTCCTGAAGGCGATCAAGAAAGGCCTGCTGAAAACCTTCTCCAAGATGGGGATCTCCACCCTTCAGAGTTATCAGGGAGCGCAGGTGTTTGAAGCGATCGGCCTGAACAAAGAGCTGGTGGACAAGTATTTTGCGGGCACGACTTCGCGGCTGGAGGGCGTTTCGCTCTCCGTCCTGGCGGCGGAAGCGCTGCTGAAACACGAATACGCCTTCCGCCCGTTAACCGATTTCGAAACCGAACTTGCGGTTGGCGGCAGCTATCACCAGCGCGTGAATGGCGAATATCACCTGCTGAATCCCGAGACCATCAGCAAGCTGCAGCATGCGGTGAGGCAGGAAAGCTTCAAGACGTTTCAGGAATACACCGACCTCATCGACAACCAGAGCGCCAGCTTGTGCACCCTTCGCGGTTTGATGAGGTGGAAGAAGAGCGAAACGCCGGTGCCGCTCGAAGAAGTTGAGCCCGCCCAAGAAATCGTGAAACGCTTTACCACCGGCGCGATGTCGTTCGGATCGATCAGCAAAGAAGCGCACGAGACGCTGGCCATCGCCATGAACCGCATCGGCGGCAAGTCGAATACGGGCGAAGGCGGGGAAGACGAAGAGCGGTTCAAGCCCGACCCGAACGGCGATCTGCGCCGTAGTGCGGTCAAGCAGGTGGCTTCGGCCCGGTTTGGCGTGACCGCAAACTACCTCGTCAACGCCGACGAATTGCAGATCAAGATGGCACAAGGCGCCAAACCGGGTGAGGGCGGCCAGCTTCCCGGTCACAAAGTGGACGAAGTGATTGCACGGCTCCGCCACTCCATACCTGGCGTGGGCCTCATCTCACCTCCGCCCCATCATGACATTTATTCCATCGAAGATCTGGCGCAGCTGATCTATGACTTGAAAAACATCAACCCCAAGGCCCGCATCGCCGTGAAGTTGGTGGCAGAAGTTGGTGTCGGCACCGTGGCCGCCGGTGTGGCGAAAGCCCACGCTGATGTGGTTCTGATCAGTGGAGACTCCGGCGGGACCGGGGCTTCGCCTCTGAGTTCCATCAAGCATGCCGGCATTCCCTGGGAACTCGGGTTGGCCGAGACGCAGCAGGTTTTGTTGCTCAACGATCTTCGCAGCCGCATCCGGGTGCAGACTGACGGCAAGCTGCAGACCGGCCGCGACGTGGTGATCGCGGCTCTGCTGGGCGCCGAGGAGTTCGGCTTCGCGACGACTCCGCTGATCGCCATGGGCTGCATCATGATGCGCAAGTGCCATCTCAACACTTGCTCGGTCGGCATCGCGACGCAGGATCCAGAGCTGCGCAAGCACTTCCAGGGACAGCCCGAGCACGTTATCAATTTCTTTTTCTTCATCGCCGAGCAGGTCCGCCAGTACATGGCGCAATTGGGCTTTCGCAAGCTTGACGATATGGTCGGGCGAGTCGATCTGCTGGACGCGAAAGATGCCATCGAACACTGGAAGGCGCGCGGCCTCGATTTCTCGGCGATTCTCTACAACCCGCCGGTGCCTTCGCGGGTGGCGCGCCGCTGCGTGCATACCCAGGATCACGGCCTCGAAGGCGCGCTCGACCACCACTTGGTCGAGCACTCGCTCGATGCGCTGTTGAGTTTGAATTCGGTTGAAATCAATTTGCCGGTGCGCAATATTCATCGCTCGGTGGGCACCATTTTGAGCGGGGAAATCGCGCGCCGCTACGGCTCGGCCGGTCTGCCCGACGATACCATTCGCATTCACCTCTCCGGTTCTGCGGGTCAGAGCCTCGGTGCTTTTTTGGTCAAGGGTGTCACCCTGAGGCTCGAAGGCGACGCCAATGACTACGTCGGCAAGGGCCTGTCGGGTGGCCGCATCATTGTTTACGCACCGGACGGTTCCAGCTTCGCACCCGAGGAAAATATCATCATCGGAAACGTCGCACTTTACGGCGCCACGAGTGGCGAAGCCTTCTTCAACGGCGTTGCCGGAGAACGCTTCGCCGTTCGCAACTCGGGATCGACCGCGGTTGTCGAAGGCGTCGGCGACCATGGCTGCGAATACATGACCAACGGACTGGTCGTCGTCCTGGGCTCGTGTGGCAGAAACTTCGCTGCGGGTATGAGCGGCGGCATCGCTTATGTCTTTGATGAATATGGAGACTTCACCGAAAAGCGCTGCAATCTGGAGTCGGTCGATCTCGAGCCTTTGATGGAGCCCGCCGACGTGGAGCTGGTTCGCGGTCTCGTCACTCGCCACGCGGACCTGACCGGCAGCGGCCGAGCAAAATGGATTCTCGACAATTGGCAAGAAGCCTCCGGGCGCTTCATCAAGGTCTTCCCGCACGAGTACAAGCGGGTATTGGGAGTAGCTCGCAGCCAGCAGGCATACATCCCCGCCGAGCCGGTTGCTGTTCTCGCGGATCGAGAGCAGGTGCAGCATGGGTAAGACGACGGGCTTCATGGACTACCCCCGCGAGCTGGCCCCGCGCCGTCCGGTTGCCGAACGGGTCAACGACTGGTTCGAGATTTATCAGGATTTCCCGGAAGAGCAGCTTCGCAGGCAGGGTGCTCGCTGCATGGATTGCGGCGTCCCCTTCTGCCAGACGGGATGCCCCGTCAGCAACCTCATTCCGGACTGGAACGATCTGGTTTATCACGGGCGTTGGCAAGATGCCGTGCGCCAGTTGCACGCGACCAACAATTTTCCGGAGTTCACCGGCCGCATCTGCCCCGCGCCCTGCGAGGCCTCGTGCGTGTTGGGCATCACCGAACCTCCGGTGGCGATTAAGCAGAACGAGAAGAACATCGTCGAGCGCGGATTTCTCGAAGGCTGGATTCGTCCGGTTTTGCCGAGGCTTCGCAGCGGCAAAAAAGTAGCGATCGTCGGGTCGGGTCCGGCGGGTCTTGCGGCCGCCCAGCAACTCTGCCGCGCCGGTCACGCGGTCACGGTTTATGAAAAGGCGGACCGCATCGGCGGACTGCTCCGCTACGGCATCCCCGAATTCAAGCTTGAAAAGCACATCATTGATCGCCGCCTGGAGCAGATGACCGCCGAAGGGGTGAAGTTCGTGACCAATGCCGCAGTCGGCACAAACGTCGAGGTGGAACAGTTGCGGCGTGACTCGGACGCCATCGTGCTGGCGGGCGGCGCCGAGCACCCGCGTGATCTCAAGATTCCTGGCCGCGAGCTGAAGGGAATTCACTTCGCAATGGAGTTCCTCCCACAGCAGAACAAGCGCTGCCAGGGAGACAGGCTCGATCCAGCAAGCGAAATTCTGGCCACCGGCAAGCGCGTCATCATCATCGGGGGCGGGGACACGGGTGCGGACTGCCTGGGTACTTGCCATCGCCAGAAGCCGCTGTCGGTTCACCAGTTCGAAATCATGCCCAAGCCGCCGGACGAGCGTTCGCCTTCAACTCCCTGGCCGATGTGGCCCATGCAGTTGCGCACCGAAGCTGCCCACGAAGAAGGCGGCATTCGCGATTGGAGCATCTCGACCACCAGGTTCAGCAGCGACGAGAACGGCAACCTCAAACAGCTTCACGCCGTCAGGGTCGGCCCTCCCCCGAAGTTTGAACCGATGGCTGGCACCGAGTTCGCGATGGAGGCTGATCTGGTCCTGATTGCCATGGGATTCCTCGGTCCCGTGCGTAACGGAATGATTGAGCAACTGGGGGTGCAACTCGATCATCGCGGCAACGTCGCGACCGATCAGAACTACATGTCGTCGGTTCCGGGAGTGTTCGCGGCGGGTGATATGCGACGCGGCCAATCGCTTGTGGTATGGGCGATTGCAGAAGGCCGAAAAGCCGCTGCTTGCGCGGATGCCTATCTGCAGCAGTCCAGTGTTCAGCGCCAGGTTGAACCCGCGCAGGCTACTCGGATAAGGTAGCCGATTCGACTTCCCGGTAGAGCTCCGGCAACCTCCGCGCATCTTCGGCAGAACTGCCAAAGCGCGCCGATTCGTATACCGCAGCAAAGCGCACTACGGGCTCACGAAGTCGAATGTCTTCAATCTTTCGCGCGAATTCCTGCAGCGTCTGAGCCTTGCTGCGCTCGACTCCCTGTCGTGCCAGCACTCGCGCCATACGCTCGTACCACATCGCAGCGGCCTGATCGGGAGATCGTTCGGGGTGCGCTCCGAGCCGCTGCTCGTTCAACAGGCGAGCGATGCGCCCGAGATTTCCGAGCAGCAGCAGCGCGGCCACAATGCCCGCTCCGATTAACGTCCAGCGACGGGGGGAGGTCTCGACCCGATCCTGGCTGCGCCGCGCCCATTTCAGCATCGACGCGTAGTGGCTGCGCGCCCAGATGCGGGCGCCCTCCCACAGGTTGCGGGAACTGTTGATGGCGGCTTTGCCGAGCATGTACTGATTCGAA
>Ga0123355_10002736_pt1 | contig 24990 bp, 17 predicted proteins | sample TergutEmb28metaG_3_FD_89872 | JGI IMG/M metagenome (GOLD analysis project Ga0123355, IMG submission 89872) | Embiratermes neotenicus P1 segment gut microbial communities from Petit-Saut dam, French Guiana - Emb289 P1 | ecosystem: Host-associated > Arthropoda: Insects > Digestive system > Gut ...
ATGGATGCCCCGCAACTTGCTGCGGGACAGCCACTTGGGCAAGCTCTGAATGAAAAGGCATTATTAAATTGAAGGGTAGGAAACGAAAATCCAACAAATAATAAAAGCGCGTAGGGATAGTGACAAAGTTCGTCATAATCACTCACGCGCATAAATTCAGCTTTAGGATAATCCTTATGAGGGCACCACATGCAAATCTGTAGCAATACACAAAACAAACCTCATTAACATTCGACCAACGCCCACATTTAAGATGCACAAAAAAATATGGAGTTGAAAACAAAGTCAGTTTATAGTATACTAACAGCGTTGCAGCGGCAAGCTAAACTTGTGCCTGTGAGTGATATCTTCCATCACCTACAGCCTCCGTGACACTCGACCAAAAGTGTCGCGGACGTTGCACCAAAAGGCAAGCCTTTTTCTAAGTTTTCATTTCAAAAGTATTCTAACACTTTCCTTGGAATAATTCAATAGATTATTTCATTTTTTTTGTAAATTGCCAAAATTCTCTTGTAATATTTGGAATTACCATTTAAGATATAATAAACCTCTTGTATAAGAACCTGCGGTCAACTGCCCAACACTACTGTTACAAGAGGTTTATTATAAAATGATCGTTAGTTGGAAGGTGGAATTAGTGAGTCAATGAGTCAAGTAGAAGAAGCAAATCTATACTACCAAACTATAAAGAAGGAACTGGCAGCTTGGGAAAAGCAAATGACAAAACACCCCGGCATGATCAATCGCACATCTAAAAAAGTGCAATCAAAGATTCAGGGAATCATTCCGCAAAAAGCTCAAAATATTATTACTGCTGCCATTAAAACAATGGTTGAAACTATTTTGTCAGGCTCCGGTCTTATAACTAAAACAAAGCAAGCTCAAAATCCAACATTGGCAGAGAGCGATTTTTTAGTAGAAAAAGCTTATGATACTTATCACAAAATAGCTGTAGCTCAAGGGATAGGTTTTGGATTAGGCGGAATTTTAATAAATCTTGCCGATTTTCCGGCATTATTATCCCTCAAGGTCAAGTTTTTGTTTGATTGCGGTAAATTGTATGGTTTTGATATAGACCAAAAATCGGAACGTTTATTTATACTGTACGTGTTCCAATTGGCCTTTTCCGGTGATCAGCGTAGATTAGAAATTTTTCCGTTAATTCAAAATTGGGATGCTCAAGTACAGAATATCGAAATGAATTGGGAAACCTTGCAAATAGAATACAGAGATTATTTAGATATAGCAAAATTGTTACAATTGTTGCCGGTAGTTGGTGCTTTGGCCGGAGGAGCTGCCAACCATAGTTTAATTAAAAAATTGAAAGTAACAGCTATGAATGCCTATAGATTACGAGTTATGACCGGTAAAAAATATAAAAAACAAGATAAAAACACCTATTGGTGTTAAGAAGGGAGATTCCATATCATGGAATACTTAGGAATTGAGGTTGTGTTAAAAAACACTCCTGCTTTAGACCAAGATTTTATACCTATGGCTTTATTTAATAAAGCATTTTTAAAACAGGCCAAAAAGCCTGTATCTGTAAGCGTTGAGCGTGATGACGGAAAAATAACTGTCTATGATACTTTTATCACCGGCATAAACATTGATGCTGACAGATACTACATGGAGCGGCTTGTTAAACTTCTGCTTTGGTCAAAAGGCGGATTTAAAGTAACGATTTATGGTGAAGATGATATGGCACTTTATATAAAAGACGCATATTCACCTGCGGGCAAGTACGCTTTTGATAATGGATTTATGTCTAAAATATACGAACAACCATTTGAAGTACTAGCCTTACCTCTTAGTGAAAAGCCTCCTGAAAATGAAAAAGCCAAACCTGTAGGAGGAAACAAACAAGGCTGTCGCATAGGCTTTGATGCGGGCGGCAGCGATCGTAAGGTTTCCGCAGTGATAGATGGTGAAGCCGTTTTTAGTGAAGAAGTTGTATGGCATCCTAAAATCACAGCCGACCCGGACTATCATTATAATGGTATAGTTGATGCTCTTAAAACAGCAGCAAGTAAACTGCCCGGGGTAGATTCTATTGGGGTAAGCTCTGCCGGAATTTATATAGATAACCGGACAATGGCAGCGTCTCTATTCCTAAAAGTATCACCGGAAGATTTTGCAAAAAAAGTAAAAGATATTTATATTCGTGCTGCAAAAGAAATAGGTGATGTGCCTTTAACTGTGGTAAATGACGGAGATGTAACCGCCTTAGCGGGAGCAATGGAATTTGGCGACAATAATGTACTTGGTATAGCAATGGGAACTAGCGAGGCCGGTGGATATATAGACGAAAACGGTTATATCAAAGGCTGGCTGAATGAGTTAGCATTTTGCCCCGTGGATGCTTCACCAAATGCTATGGTAGATGAATGGGCAGGAGATATTGGTTGCGGAGTAAAGTATTTCTCACAAGATGGTGTAATTAAGCTTGCAACAAAAGCAGGTATTAGTTTTGATGAAGGTCTAAGTCCCGGTGATAAATTAAAACAAGTACAGGATATGCTCGCCGGAGGAGAAGAAGCTGAATTGATTAGAGATATTTTCCGTTCAATCGGGTGTTATCTTGGGCATACATTACCATATTATTGGGATCTTTATAAATTTAAACATGTATTACTTTTAGGTAGGGTAATGTCCGGCGAAGGCGGCAATATTCTTTTAGATACAGCAAAAAAAGTATTGGCTGACGAGTATAGCCATTATAAATTTAATATTCATACTCCGGACGAAAAAAATCGCCGAGTTGGTCAAAGCGTAGCTGCTGCCAGTTTATAATTTTGAATCCATTGTAAACCATTACCCCTCTGATGATATTTTACTTGAATAATATTACTAATTATGTTAGTTTATTTGTAAAGCTATATATATAATTGATAGAGGGGAAATACTTATATGTGGAAAGACTCTTTTCGTATTGGCGTTGATAAGATTGATGAACAACATAAAATGTTGTTTGATAAAACCAAAGAGCTTACGGATATTTTCCGTGACAGCAAAGTAGAAAATAAGCAAACTATAGTAGATACCATCCTTTTTTTAAAGCAATATGCAGTACAACATTTTGCAGATGAAGAAGCCTACCAAAAATCCATCAATAACCCGGGATTTGAAGAGCATCAAGCAGAACATCAGCAATTTGTGCAGACGGTATTACAACTTGAAAAATCCTTGATAGCTTCTGACTTTGCGGCAAATGATGTGCAAAATCTAATAGCTACTTTGTCCACATGGCTTTTGTATCATGTTGTTGGTTCAGATCAGCAAATTGGTAAAGTAAAGGTTACAGAATCTGCAAAAACTCATGCAGATAAAGTTCGCATGAGTGTTGCTGCTGTATTTAACAAAGTAGCAGGATTAGATAAAGAGCATTTGAAAGATGTAGAACCTAAATTTAAAACTACAGCAAGTGATGATATCATATTAGAAATGCAATTTGAAGGCGAAATGGAAGGATACATTTGCGTACAATTCCCACAAATATTTTCAAAAAATTTAGTTTATGCAATGATGAGCTTTGTGCCAAAAGTAATTGATGAATTTGAAGTTGCTGTGTTGTTTGAAGTATTAAACCTAATTGGTGGTGAAGTTTGCAACAGTTTTGCTAAAGAAGAAGGCAAAGATTGCAAAATTAAAGGTATTGAATTATCCCAAAGGCCGACTATAACGCCTAATGATACTATTGCTATGGATACCGGGATAGGTATTGTAGAAGTAGATATTTCTATTGAATTACATCACTAATATTTAAAAACCACATATTTTATTGCATTTATCCTCCCTTCCTGCATAAGATAGTATATCCAATACTATCTTAGCAAGAAGCGGAGGTTTTTTATTGTAACCAAGAAATATTATGCCAAGTTTGCGTGTTGTTTGTAGCAAACAGAAGTGTTATATATGCCTTTAGTATTATTGACGATCATTCTTTATACTTGATTGAAAGTAAGTCCGAATATAAGTTTTTATTCTTTAAGACAACTATCTTTAGCTCATCCACTGCCCTAGTTATAATTTGATACAACATACCACCTAAATCGTAATATGTTTGTGATACAGATAAACGGCCTTTATCATCATATTTAAAATTATTATCCATCACCAAGGCAACTTTTTTAAATTCTTGTCCGATTACTGAGTGAGCGGTATTATGAGAAATTTGACTTATTTGTTCAATTAGCTCTCGGTTATATTGAGAAACTGTATAAGTTATCGGTTCCCATTCTTTATTTTCTGAAAGAGCAGCCATATACTTTCGTACATCTTTGATATCTTCAAAATATTCTATTGTTATATCATTATAATTTGTATAGCTATTACTACTGTTTTTGATAAACATATTTTGTATGAACGAGGCTATGTTTTTATTTGTTCGTATTTTATTTGTCAACGTATGTGTTACTGTATAAGCTCTTTTTAAAATTTCAGGATAGTTTTCTTTGCAATACTCATAAATATCCTTATCTTCACCCTTAGATAAGTATTGCTTAGGATCGTATGAAAATAAAATAGGAATAGAAAGATTATCAGCTTGTTTAATTATCATGTTTAGTTGCGTTGACCTAATCCTCTGTGCCTCATCAACAATAATTAACGGTACATTTTGATGCAAATATTTTGATATTGTCTTTTCTTGTATTGATTTAATAGGTAATATCTTCCAACCTCTATTAATTAGATAGCCTTGCCCGGAATTTAAAGCAGCTGTATGTATAATCACAGGAGAGGTATTTAAATTGATAAGTTCTTTAGCGATATCATACGTTAAAAGAGTTTTCCCGGTGCCGGCGTTTGCTGAGATAAAGCTTATAAAATACGTTTCTTGATTAAAATGATTTAAAATATCTTTCTTTATATTTTTCTGATGATCTGTCAAAAAATAATTTCCTTTTAAAAAAGATTTTGTATTATTATACGGTGATACTAAATAATTACTCGCAACAAAAAGCATATCGGGATTTATGTCATAATTCACCATCTGAGATTCTAAGCATGAGATTAGTACACTTATATCTGTTTTTTGCGGTTTGTTTTCGCAAAATTGGTACAAGCCATCATTTTCAACGTAGGTAAATATAGTAATTGTTTTATTCAAAAATTGAAGGTAATAATTATTTTCATTCATTTGCTTAGCAATTTTATCAAAGTCAAGGGTGCTTTTTAATTCTATGTTTATAACTGAATCATCTGAAAATCTTAATAGATCAAATTGTTTGCTTATTTGATTAATGGAATAGCTTATATAATAGCCATTGTAACCACTAAAATCCATATCTTTTTCTTTTAAAATTTTGATTAATTCGCACAACCCCCTTGCTTCTTGAGATTTTAAATTATTACGTATATTTGTAGTATCTTCAAATGCTTGTACAGTTTGATAAGCTGAAATAATATTTATTGGTTTCAATATAAATCGCTCTCCTTAGCAATATTTTCGATTATCCTATTAGTTTCCGAATAATTTTATTTTCGTCCCAATTCCTTTATTTACCAAATCAAATAAATCAATCTTGTTTAGCTCTGAAAGATATTATCACAAATGTAAAATTTTGCAAAGTAATAATTTTTGCTCTAAAATGCTATAGCTTAAACTGCGATATAGTTTTGGAAAAATTAAAGCTTTTAAAATTAGGAATAGCGAGGAACATCACTAATATTTAAAAACCACATATTTTATTGCATTTATCCTCCCTTCCTGCATAAGATAGTATATCCAATACTATCTTAGCAAGAAGCGGAGGTTTTTTATGGACTACCAAGACCTGTACCGAGATATATCTGAGCGCACAAAAGGTGATATCTATATAGGTGTAGTGGGGCCTGTGAGAACAGGAAAATCCACATTTATTAAGCGATTTATGGATCTTTTAGTCATTCCAAATATTGAAAATGGTTATGGCAGAGAACGGGCTAAAGACGAGCTTCCCCAAAGTGCGGCAGGCAAAACCATAATGACTACAGAGCCTAAATTTGTACCTAATGAGGCTGTAGAGATTAATCTGGATGATACTTTATCCTTTAAGGTGCGGATGATTGATTGCGTAGGATATTTGGTACCCGGAGCAAATGGGCATTTGGATGGCGATGAACCAAGGATGGTTAATACTCCCTGGTCTGACGAACGAATGCCGTTTGCAGAAGCGGCAGAAATGGGAACCAAAAAAGTTATAACAGACCATTCTACCATTGGTATTGTAATTACCACTGACGGCAGTATTTCCGATATTCAAAGAGACGAGTACATAGATGCAGAAGAGCGTGTTATCCGTGAGCTAAAGGCGATAAACAAGCCTTTTGTAATTTTATTGAATTCGACTACGCCCTACGCACCGGAAAGTGAGAAATTGCGTCAAGATATAAGCGACAAACATGGTGTACCTGTTATGTTAGTAAATTGCGCTCAACTCAAAATTGATGATATTCATACTATAATGGAAAAGATTTTGTACGAGTTCCCGGTTAAAGAAATTCGTATTAACTTTCCAAAGTGGATTGAGACGCTTACAGCAGAGCATTGGTTAAAACAAGAATTTATAAAATCTGTTAAGGAAATGGTAACTGATGTCAACAAATTGCGAGAAATGAAGGATTGTGCCGGAATACTGGAGCTAAACGAACATATTAAAAAAGCATACCTGGAACGTATTGCTTTAGGAGATGGCTCAGTACATATTGAAGTAAATGTAGATGGCGAACTCTTCTATCGCATACTAAGCGAAACAACAGGCATGGAAATTGCCGGAGAGTATCAATTAATTGACACCATCAAGATATTAGCTGAGGCTAAAAAGGAATATGACAAAATAAAATATGCCCTTGAAGAAGTACGGCTAAAAGGCTATGGTATTGTAACTCCGGCCACAGATGAAATGAAACTTGAGCGGCCAACATTGGTTAGACATGGTACTAAATATGGTGTTAAGATTAAGGCCAGTGCGCCAAGTTTGCATTTAATCAGAGCCGATATAGAAACCGAGGTGTTTAAGTACAATATGATGGTGCAGTGCAAGTATAAGAAGGTTGGTGCAATCGTGGATAATTTGAGTTCCTCGCCAAAGTATTTGGTGGGGAATTTTTTGATTCTCTGTCGCAAAAAAACGCATCCATGATATAATTATACTCATAATTTGTGAGACATTCAAATATTTGGAGGGAAACTTATGTATGCTAATGAATCTGATGTGAAGAACACAATCCAAGAATTTATTATACTTTGTGATTATATCGAAACTGAGAAACCTTTTTCCACTCAAAAGGGTGATTTAGGAACCAAGGCTTGCTATGCCGTTAATCAATTGCTGGTTAACGGAAAAAAAGACTCAAAATCAACTGATAGGTTATACCACTATCCCTCTGTGTCTTTGTGGTTTGCTATCGCTAGGGAAGCAGGGTTTATTGCAGAATTTGATGCAAAAAGGAGTAAAACATTTTATAACGTAACAGATAAATATGAATACTTCAAGAACATGGATATTTTCAGCCAATACCTATTACTATTTCAGATATGGTACTGCTTTGTTGATATAGAAGTACACTATGCTGAAAGAGGAATGAGGATGATTACAAGCATGTTACTTGATTCTGTTTTTTCGGATTTGTGCAAAAATGGAAGTGATGTTTGGATAATGAGAGATAAAAACCAAACCCGTGGGTTTGGTGAAAATATGATCCCCCACTTGTTTGAATATAGTTACAAAGTTACTCATGACTTGATGAATTTTGGGCTTCTGACTTTTGAAGAAAGCGGAGAAAAAGCAAGGTATTTCAATCATCCTACTTTATCAAAAATTAAGCCAACGCCTTTTGGCCTTTTAATTATGCAAGCTTGCGAAACCAGAAAATATTCAGAATATAATGTTTGTGCCGGTTTAATAGATTTTTTTGAAGAAGATATTGAAGAAATAGTAGAAGAAGAAAAAGAACCATTCCTAATTGCATTTTTGGATATATTTCCTAATAACTCAATAAACATATCAAATATAAATAAATTAGTTTATGAGTATCAACCGGAAGATGGCGCAGACGATATGCGTATCTTTGAATTTAAAGTTTCACTTGGAAAGAAATGCTACAGGGTGATTCAATGCTTGCCACATCATACATTTGATGATTTGCATAATGAGATTCAAGAAGCATTCAATTTTGATAACGACCATCTATATTCATTTTATTTAAATGGTGAATTGTATTCACCATATGCTGTGCATTCTCCGTATGCACAACTTCATCCTTCTTCTGCCAAAACGCTACTAAGTGGTACAAGACTTAGGGATAAACAACGAATATTATACCATTTTGACTATGGTGATGATTGGATGTTTGACATTGTTGTTGGAGTAACTGAACCTGAATCGGAAAAGCTGCAATTCAAAAAGCCAAAAACAATTGAAAGTGTCGGAGAAGCCCCTGAACAATATGCGCGTTATAGATACGGCAGCGAGGATTAATAGTTCTATGGTGGTGAAAAAGAAAAAATGAGCAAAAAATGGGATTCGTTTCGTTTTATTGACTTGTTTGCAGGCATAGGCGGCATACGTCTAGGCTTTGAAAGTGTTGCGGGCAAATGTGTATTTTCTTCCGAATGGGACAAGCAGGCAGCAAAAACATATGAAGCAAATTTTGGAGAAAAACCGTTTGGTGACATTACTAAAATAGAAGCAAGCGAAATTCCGGATTTTGATATTTTGCTTGCGGGTTTTCCTTGCCAACCATTTAGCATCATCGGTGACAAAGAAGGCTTTGGTCATGAAACACAGGGGACGCTTTTTTTTGATATAGAGCGAATACTGTCAAAAAAAATGCCACCTGCATTTATGCTGGAAAATGTCCGAAATTTAACAGCCCACGATAACGGAAATACATACCGAACAATTTTAAGGAGATTACAGTCATTGGGCTATAATGTCCATACAAAAGTGTTAAATGCACTTGATTTTGGTGTGCCACAAAAACGTGAACGAATTATAATTTGCGGATTTATAGATAATGTAGATTTCAATTTTCCACAACCTATTCCGCCTTACGAAAGGTTAACATTAAACGATATTTTAGAAAATGAATCAGAAGTAGATGAAAAACTTTGGGTGCGTGAGTGCATAAAAAATAGTAGAATCGAACGCATGAAAATAGAATTGCCCCGTCCGTATATAACGCATGAAAATGTGGCGGGGTCAATTACCCCACATCACTTTTCATGCGCTTTACGTGCCGGAGCTTCCGCCAATTATATCCTTATAAATAATGAACGCCGCCCTTCGGCTCGTGAATTGTTGAGATTACAAGGTTTCCCCGATTCATTTAAAATTGTAGTGCCTTATACCGGCATAAAAAAGCAAACGGGGAATAGTGTTGCCATTCCTGTTATAAAAGCAGTAGCTAAAGAAATGCTGAAGGCGTTAAAATCCTATGAGAGAAGGACTATAAGTTGTGGTAGAGTTATATGATTTATAGATATAATGCCAAACATACACATATTTTATAGGGGGTTGTGATTATGAATATACGATTAAGTCAGGTTCGCATAGAAAATTTCCGCTCAATAGAAAAAACAGATATTAATCTCGGGCAATTTTCTGTACTGTTTGGAATGAATGATAGCGGTAAGTCAAACTTCATTCGTGCCTTAGCTCTTGCTTTAGGTAGCAAAGGAATTACTGAGAGGGATGTATTTTGTTCTAATGACAGCCCATATACTACAGATACAAATGTTATTATAGATTTGAAATTTGTTCCTATAGGTGATGAGTCATTTGACAATTCATCATGGGGATTACATTTGGGCGATAATGTTCAAACGGATGATAATGATAATGAATATTTCGCATTTAGAACTAAGTTTAGTTACGATGCAGACAAAGGGGATTATAAAAAGGAAAAATTACTTATTACTTCCTGGAAAGATGGAGTTACAGATAAACATATGGGAAACAAGACATTGGCTTCTTTTGAGTTAGTTTATCTTGATGCCCATCGTGACATGTCCTTAGATATACGTGACAAAACCTCTATTTGGAGTCGCCGGGTATCAAAGTTAAAGATGTCTGAAACTGCTAAAAAAGATATAGAAAATTCTTTAGTAGAATTAGGCGATAAAATAATGAATGAGAGTCCGTTTCTTCAACAAGCAGCAGAAGATTTAACTGTATCAACAAATACAAATAACAGCAATATAGATATACACCCTATCACTAGAACTGTTGACGAAATATACAGAGGGCTAGATATCTATGTTACGCAGGGAGATTCTTCTGCAATCTCTATATCTAATATGGGTTCAGGAACTCGTAGTCGTGCAGTTTTTGCATCTCTAAAGACTGTTATAAATGATAAAATGAAGAATGCAAATGATACTCCGTTTTTTTGCCTTGTAGCCTTTGAGGAACCGGAAGCTCATATACATCCACAAGCACAAAGAAAGTTGATTGATGATTTTTTAAAAATATATGGACAAAAGATTATCACAACTCACTCTCCTTACATTTTATCGGCTTCAAGTATCGAAGATTTAATATACATGGAATTGAGTGAAGCCAAAACAAGATTTGCCCCTCTTATTAATCTTAACTTAAAATCTGATGAACAATTTAAGGTCAAAAGAATGATAATAGATACAAGAGGAGAAATTTTATTTGCAAAGATAATAGTTTTAGCAGAGGGAGAAACGGAAAGGCTTGCATTGCCAATATTCTTTAAAAATTATTTTGGGTATACCCCCTACGAGTTAGGCGTAAATATTACAAATGTTGATGGTCATAAAAATTTTTTAACATTCCTTAGAATTTTTGAAAATATAAACGTGCCTTGGTTTCTATTTGGTGATGGAGAATCCGCTGTGGAACAATCGCTAATAAAAGCTATTAAAAAATTGAAGAAGCTAAAGGGTGATCCAGACCTAAACCAGTATGATAACATTATATTGTTGGGCAATAATTTGAATTTTGAGAGCTATTTAGTAAACCAGGGCTATTGTGATGAAATTATATCGGCTATAAACACTTTTGAAGGGCTTCCACGCCCAGGTAAAAAACCAAAATTTGAAAGATTTGCATCCGATAAATACAGTGATCCTAATTCAGAAAAATGCAAAATTTGCGAATGTAATATTTGGGTATCAACAAAAAACGATTTTTGCTGTGATGAAGGAAAAATTTGGGTATCAACAAAAAACGATTTTTGCTGTGATGAAGGAAAAAAAGCAGCTTTGATAGCCTGTATGAGTATGAGTCAAAATAAAGTAAAATACGCTATTCCGATTGCAGAAAAAATATTAGAATGTGACGATGAAAGAAAATATCCACCTAAAATTAAATTGTTACTGGAAGAGGTAGAAAAGGAACTGGAGGTACGCAATGGATTTATCAGACAAACAGAGGCAAGTGGTTGATTCTGTTGATCAGTATATGTGCGTTATTGCAGGGGCTGGAAGTGGGAAAACTCACACATTAACAGAGCGAATTAAAAAGTTAATTTCAGCTAATAAACGTGGTGAACGAGTGCTTGCAATTACATTTAGCAATAAAGCTGCTAGAGAGTTGAAAGAACGGCTTTTACATTCATATTCGCAAAGCGAACTCAATGAATTATCTTATATCGGGACTGTTCATAATTTTTGTATGGAAATAGTGACACAACGCGCCACTTCTATAGGATTACCTGGTGAGTTGCATATTTTTGAATCATTTGAAGATAGGTTTGAAATTTTTAAAACAACACTAGTAAATATCCCTCAAATGAAAGACCAGTGTTTAGATTATAAAGGGAATCTTGATGCTAAAAAAGTCCGTAATTTGTTTGAAAAATTTAGCAATTTGAAACGTAATCTAAAATTTCCGGAGGATTATCATAAACAACCGTTATTACAACGATTGTATCAAGATTATAATGATTTAATGCTATCCCAAAACGCTATTGATTTTGATGATATTTTACTGTACGCATATAAGATATTAATAGAAAAACCAGCAATTGCACGGATATATCATCGAATATATAAGCATATATGTGTTGATGAATCACAAGATTTGAATAAAGCACAGTATGCTGTAATAAAAGCTATTGCAGGTAGTTCAGCCAGTTTACTTATGGTAGGTGATCCAAACCAAGCCATATATGGATTTAATGGCTCATCTCCCAAATATATGTGTGAAAAATTTTCTAATGATTTTGAAGTTGTGCAGTATAACTTGGACGAGAATTATCGTTCGTCTAAAACAGTAATAGAAGCTGCACAGATAATTGAACCAACTTTTAAAATGGTAGGAAAACTACCTATAACCGGACAAGTGTCCATCCATAGTTTTAATGACGAGCTTGAAGAAGCAAATTGGGTGGCAAGTATGATTGAACATCTATCTACACAAGGTCATGATGATATTGAAGGAAAACTCTGCTTGCCAGAGCAATTTGCAGTTTTGGCAAGAAACAGATATGTATTTAATACATTGGAATCTTTATTTAATGAAAGGGATATAAAGTATAATATCCGAGTTTCAGCAAACAAAGATTTAATGAGCGAATCCACTTTTTTTAAAGTGTTTGATTTAGGGTTACGTTTAATAATGAACCCTTCTGATGTTTTACACTTTGAAGAGATGAAAATTCTTTTGGCAATTGATAGTAGGAATACTATGGATTTTGACACTTTAAGAGCAAGTGCAATATTTCAAAATTTGCTTAGTCAAGAAGGTTCTGTGGCACTCAACAGTGCTTGGGACAAATTGAAATCTCAAACGCAAAATTTTAGATTTGATAAAATTTTAAGTACCTTATCTGCCTATTTTACTTCTGATAATAATATAGAAGTAAATGAACTAGCTTTATTACACAATGATCATGCAGCTTGGGACAATCGTTGGAGATTTTATGTAAAAAATTCATCTGCTGAAGAGCGCAGTCTTGCTCATATGATGAGAGCAATAGCATTAGGGATTACAAACACGACTAGTGAAGACGGAATTACATTGTCAACAGTTCATATGTCTAAAGGATTGGAGTTCAATGTCGTTTTTATAATAGGGCTTAATGATGGAGTTTTTCCTGATTATCGCACATTAAATGAACCGACTAAATTATCAGAAGAGCAGCATAATATGTTTGTAGCAATTACTCGATCAAAAAGACTTTGCTACCTTAGCTTTCCATGTTCGAGAATTATGCCTTGGGGTGATACGAAAGATCAACGCAAATCTAGATATGTGGATGCTTTAAGTCATCACTTTAGTTGCGATATATACACTAATTGATAGTAATATCTATGTTAATATCCCATACTACAATGTTATATTAGGTGACACAAATATACAATCAACATCAGACATCAGAAACCATCTGATGTCTTTTTTGTACTAGTCAACCTCTTCCCATCATAAATTTACAAAGAGGGGAGTGAGCCATGTTAATTACAATAATTAAAAACACGCAAGACCTAGCATTTGCGCATTGGCAATATGATGCAAATGAAAAAGCATATTCGGCAAAATTAATAACAAAAGCCATGTATGAATATGCACGAGACGAATTACATAAAAGTATCGAAAACCTGTCTATATTGCGCTACAAAAACAGTAGCAACAGGTGTTCATAATGGATTTAATGAAAACAAGAAAGCTACTTAGTAGCGGAAAAACTATCCACGATCTACCCCTAAAGGTGACTTATTACGCACGGGTTTCCTCTGAAAAGGACGTGCAGTTAAACTCACTGGACAACCAGATTACATACTTTGATGAGTTTATAAAATCTAACAAAAACTGGACTTTCGCAGGGGGGTATATAGATGAGGGGCTTTCCGGTTCTAGTGTTAAGAAGCGTGATAATTTCCTTAAAATGATAGCGGATGGCGAAGCGGGTCTGTTTGATCTTATCATTACTAAAGAGATTTCACGCTTTGCCCGTGATACGCTGGATAGCATTCAATATACACGGCAGCTTCTTTTTGCCGGGGTGGGCGTATTTTTTCAGGCAGATAATATTTGTACGCTTGATATGGACTCAGAACTTAGGCTTACCATAATGGCTTCGCTGGCACAGGATGAATTGCGCCGGCTTTCTGATCGGGTGAAGTTTGGCATGAAGCAAGCTTATAAAAATGGTAAGGTGCTGGGGCAGGATAATATTTATGGGTACAACAAATCCAACGGCAAGCTGGTTATAAATGAAAAGGAAGCGGAATTCATCCATGAATTATTTAGCCTGTATGCAGAAGATAAATATGGATTTAGGGTGCTTACTCGTATCCTAACAGAAAAAGGATATCGCAATCAGGCCGGGGAGGAATTGAGTCCCGGAAGTTTGAAAGGAATACTTACTAATCCTAAATATAAGGGCTTTTATCATGGCCGTATAACGGAAAGTAGTGACTATCGTGAGCAGAAGAAAGTAAAAACTGCCGCAGAGGACAGGATTTTATATAAGTCTGAAAAAATCCCTGCTATTGTTTCAGAAGAACTTTGGGATAAGGTTAATGCCATTATAGCGCAGCGTTCTAAAAAATTTGGTAATGTTGGCTATGGCTCGGTTGCGCGGTTTCCGTATAGCGGAAAGATTGTATGTGAAGAACATGCCACACATCATTATCGTAAAGTATGGAAGGATAGGAAAGTTCCTGCGGAAAGTTGGTGTTGCAAGGAGTATTTAGCAAAGGGGCGAAAGGCTTGCCCCACTCCTCATATTTATACCCGAAACTTGGACGCTATAATGCAGTACATTGGAAACAACCTGCTATCAAATAAAGAGAAGTATGTAAAAAGTGTGGATGATCTTATCAATATGTATGCCAAGGCAAATAAGAATGCTGTGGACTTATCCGGTGAAATTGCTAAGCTCGCTAATGTAATCAAAAAGATCAAAAGCAAGCAGGACAAACTACTAGAGCTGTACACAGATGATGAAATTGATAAAGCCGATTATCTGGAAAAGAACAATCGTCTAAAAAATGAAGCTGAAAAGTTAAATAAGCAACTTGTCACTTTAAAAGAAGAGCAGTCCATAACTAACAATACAGACGATCAACCGGTTAAGGTGAAAGAGTTTTTGGCTACACTAATCAACAGTAACGAGGGTAGAATAAAAGTTGCACAAAAAATGCTCGAAAGCATCGTAATCCTAAAAGGCAGCACAAAAAAAGAAATGAAAATCCGCATAACTATGCAGTATGGCGACATCATACCATGCACCATCATAATGTTTGGAAATACCGAGATCTCCCCACTGGTAGGCAACGAGGAACAAAGTGCTGACCTCATCACCTATATTACCCACGAAATGGATGAAGATCCAAACAGAATTTGGGATTTAAATATGTTTGGAAAATCTATGCATGAAATGGTGCGCGATGGTTTGCAAAATAAATTATTCCGTATGCCGGAAGATGCTCAAATGAAATTCCAGGAGACTTTGCAAAAGATTATTAATGAAGGATCCGGAGGATTAATCTGTATTATACTGTAGTGGCTAAAGCAAGCCTGTCCAAAAGGATAGGCTTGTTTATATTAGAGCTTTAGCGCGAAAAAGCCGGAAGATTGCAAAGATGCATTCTTCCGGCTGCTAATCCGGCTAACCTTTCATCCCAAAAACCAATCGGACGAGATTACCCAGAGGTTTTGGCAGTTTGATTACTTTAAATCGCACAGAAATCCCTCCTGCTTCTTTTATAGACACGTCCTTATATTTCCATTTTATGCTCAAAGTACCTAATGTGTCACTTAATTTTGTATTTTATAGAATGAAACCAGTCCTTTAAGTACTTTTGCCTGGTTGTTAAATTCAATTGCAACAGCAGAGCATTCTTCACTGGTAGCAGCATTAGATTGAACCACTTGTGAAATTTGGCTAATTTCAGTAAGAATTCGCCCAATATCGTTAGCTTGTGTTGAGGATATATCAGCAATTTGTGATATCAAATCTACTACTTGGCGTACACTGTCCAAAACAGCGTTTAAAGCATCGGCTGTACTTTTTGCTGCATCGCTGCCTTGGGTTGCCCTATTAAGTGACTCCCCAATTAAACCTTCAGTTTCCTTAATTGCCTTAGAACTGCGTTCTGCCAGGTTGCGAACTTCTTCTGCAACTACTGAAAATCCTTTACCTTGCTCACCGGCTCTAGCCGCTTCTATTGTTGCATTTAATGCCAATAGATTAGTCTGGAAAGCAATATCTTCTATCACTTTATTTATGCCGGATATGTTAGCACTGGATTTTCTGATTTCCTCCATACATGTTAATAATACCTGCATTTCTTTATCGCCTTGTTTAGCATGACCACTTGATTGTTCCGCAGAATCATTTGCACTTGATGCCCGCTCAGCATTAATTTTTGTGTTTTCTCCAATATTTTCTATTAATGTTTCCAGTTCCTGTACTGCTACAGATTGGTTGGTAGTAGCTTCTGCCAAAAGTTCCGCGTTGCGCGTCAGTTCATTGGAACCGTTTAATACTGAATCGGATGCTTCTAAAATTTCCCGCATAGATTTGTTTAAGGAACTTAAAATAGTTATCATCGCTTTATGGATAGGAGCATAGCTACCAACATAATCTTTGTGAATGCTTACTGTAAGGTCGCCTTGTGACATTGCTCCCAGTACATCAGAAATCTCTGATATAATTTCTGACGAATGAATATTATTTAAGTTACAAGCCTGCCGTATTACTTCAAATTGGCCTTTAAATTCTTCGTTCATAATTTCAAAATTACCTTTGGACATTTTAATAACATTTTTTTCTATTTTCTCTAATGGTTCAGAAATAGCTTTAACAAGATTGTTAAGCTCTTGAATCATTTGTGCCCACTCGCCTTGCAGACCATCTACGTTAACCAGTGTATCAAAATGACCTTCTGAAGCTTGTTTTGCCAATTTTTTTATTTCCGTTGTAACGTATACAAACTGTTTTTGCAGATTATCCATTCTCTCGTTTGCCCAAGACCAGCTATCATGCCCTTTTGTAATTTTGGGACTAAAATTTCCATCTCCATAGCTTTTTAGTACATCAAGTAGCCCTAAATAGTCATCTACGTACATATGGGTCATTTCATTAACTGCCAAAACTAAATCACGGTGGTTTCCTGTGTACTTAGATTCATCCAGGCGGGCTTCATAGTTTCCTTGGTTATGATCCTCTGCCATTTTACGAATATCAGTTGCAAGTATATTAAAAGAATTAAACAGATATCCAAAGTGATTATACAGTTTTCCAATATCATCATTGGCATCATAATCATTGTCTCGTACTTCAAACGACATGTCATTTAAATTTACATTAGCAATCCTTTGTAAAGAAGCACTTAAAGTTTTGCTTACGCTCCGTTTTAAAAACAAACCAAGCATGGTAGCAAACACAATAGCAATTAATATAAAGTAAAATATAAACCGGTTGGCCTCAGTAATAATATTGCCCATTCCAAAATGAACCCCTACTAATCCCAACGCTTGACCCTGATCATTTAAAATAGGTACAAAACCGCTGGTTGTAACACCACGATATCCTGCTAAATAAAAAGGCGTTCCAACCGCACGGCCTTCTGACATAGCCGTTAACGCACTTCGCATATGTATAGTAGTGCTATCTACAGGTTGCCTAAATTCAATTGTCGTAGAATCCGGTATATATCGTGCAGTGTAGTATAAAAATTGGCCGTCATTGGTTGGTATTATTATATTGAAATTACTTATTTCCGGGATATTTTCTAAAATAGCACTCATTTGAGATCTTATAAGTACCACAAACACATCTGAGGTTTCTGAACCGGATGAGTTGTAAAATTGTTGAGGGTTAATAAAATCTACCATTCGTTCAGCAAGTTCAATTGCCCACCCGGCTTGAGAAGAAGAAGCGGATCTAAGATACATAAAATATGCTAAAACAGAAACAATGATTAGGCCAATCGCAAGAACTCTAACCATTGATACAAAAATTTGTTGTTCCATAGTTTTTCTCTTATGTTTTGAAAATGTTTTGCTCCCCATGGCTTTCTCCTCCTCAATAGTTCTAATAATATATGAATTTCATTATAACTTCCCTTCATTATTTGTCAACGTGCAACATCATTTAATTTTATATTAGAATGCGTTTAGTAATTGTGTCAAATGTGGTTATATATTTTTGCGGTCTATTAAAAGGTACTTTTTCATACAATTTAACTTGAAGCGAAAATCGTGCAAATGTGTGATTTTTGAGAGGGGAGTCTTTATGCGTAGACGTAAATCGCGGAAAAATATTTATGTATTGTTTGCAACAATTATATGCGCGCTTATATTTAGCCTTGTTTGGAGATCATTTTCTGAAATGCTTACAACTAACAATGCAGAGGTTAATATGGATGAAGGAACCCTGCAAACTATAGGATATGCGGCTATATTGCCGGGTCAAACTCCAATTGGAGATGATCAACCTATTTCCAGAGCAATGACTGCAAAAATGTTGTCATTAATATTTTCGGATACATCAGTTATTTATGACTTGCCACGGAATCATCCTTTTGTGGATATTGCATATAACCATTGGTATGCACCTTTTGCTAATGCTGCATACATTGAAGGCATTATGCGAGGCAACGGTGATAAATTTATGCCGGATTATCCTCTTACCATTGGACAAGCTCAAATACTTTTACGTGTACTTGACCCTCTTAACGCACCAACATTTGCTAATGTTTCAGATCCTAACAGGCCAATTTCTTATGCCTTGTGGGTAGAATTGTACAAGCAGCTTTTGGAAGGTTTAAGCGAAGATCGTACCGTGTACGAGGCTTTTGGGATAAGAGCCATAGACATTACCATTCTTGCTACTTCTGCAAATAGCACGCTTCCAAAGGGGCATCTTATAAGTGACAGAGGGGCTTTTGGACACAGAGGTCTTACTATGGATATTTATATAGATCATCAGTTGCGCATTTTAGTTAAAGATAATGAAATTGTTGCTTTGGATGCATTGCTTTCTGATCAGCCAACGCTTAATAATGTTTATGTTGTGGATGTAAACAGGGATGGCATTATCCTATTTGCAGGTGGGGCAGAACGCTTTTATTACATTGATGCTGAATCATCTGACATTGATCGGGCAAATATTCAGTCAAATACTATTGTAGATGTAGTTATTAAAAATGGTAGGATTTTATCTGCAAAATCTTTGCCGGATAATTTAACGGGTATCTTGCTGCGAGCCTCTGACGATTTTATAGAAATAAAAGGACAAGGGTTTTTTCCCACAGCCTCAGATTTTAAAATTTATGATATTACAGAAGGCTTTGTGCGTCGTAGAGATTTATCGCACATAATAGTAGGAACTGATACTGCCAGGTTTTATTTGCGTGATGGTATTGCAGAAGCGGGCGTCATAACCAGTGAAGCCTTTCCGGAAAATATTCGTGTGGTGATAGGTACCTCCCATTTTGCAGGTTTGATACATAGCAGTGTGACGGTTACATCTACGGGCAACTTTTGGATAACAGACGGCAGTGCAGAGGGCGAAAGGCTTATATCATTAGCTTCCGGCCAAAGATTTACCGTTTCGGATATCGAAAATACTAATTTGCTGGGGCATCCAAGGTTGTTTATTCATACTGAACCCGGAGAAACTTTGCAGCTTACAGGTTTAGGGCGCAATTGGCCTCAAGGGGCAAGCCCGCGGTATCGTGGCATAATAGAAATAGCACGGGAAAGAAATGGGTATTCTGTAGTAAATGTACTATCGTTAGAAGAATATCTTTATGCCGTAGTGCCAAGCGAAATGCCCTCTAATTTTGGTGTAGAAGCTTCTAAGGTGCAAGCCGTGACAGCTCGCAGCTATGCGGTTCATCAGATTATGGCAAATCGTTTTCATGCATTAGGTGGCAATATAGATGATTCTGTTATGTCTCAAGTGTATAACAATGTACCGGAAAATGACATTTCCATAGAGGCTGTAAATGGCACAAGGGGGCTGGTTTTATGGTATGGAGATGATGTGATTAGAGCTAATTTTTTTTCAACTTCTGCCGGAATGACGGCCAACAGTGGGGAAGTGTGGGCTTTTAGAGGAAGATTTCCCGGGGCTACGCCTACATTTTTAAGGGCACGCCCTCAATTTCCGGGTCTGGAAAGCAATCTAAACTTTAATTTATCTGACGAAAATAGGGCATCAGCTTTTTTTCGTAATCAAGAGTTCAGCACCGCTTATGATAGCCATGCATCATGGTTTCGTTGGCAAGTGGAAATGACTCCATCGGAAATAGCTGATTCTGTTAATGCTCAATTGGGGGGTAGATATGCTGCAAATCCGTATCTGATCCGCACATTGGGTGCTAATGGTCAATGGGAAATTAGACCTGTATATTCCATTGGCAACTTTCGCAGTATGCAAGTTGTAAGCAGAGGCGAGGGCGGAAATATAATGGAGCTGCGCATCACAGGGGACGAAGCTGATATTTTAGTTGCAACAGAATTCAATGTCAGAAGCTTGTTGCGGCCTACCAGGTCAGCTAACGGTACAAGGGATATTACATTGCATCGTCATGATGGCTCAACTTTGTTAAATCATTCTATGTTGCCAAGTGCCTTTTTTACATTCGATAAAATACTAAACGAATCGGGATATTTGGAAAGAATTATATTTTATGGAGGGGGGCATGGCCATGGTGTAGGCATGAGCCAAAACGGCGTTAAAGGGATGGTAGAGCAGGGCTATACTTTTGATAGTATTCTAAAGCACTTTTACCCCGGAGTGCATATAAGTTCTGCATTTTATTTCTGATGTTTTTTCTTGCAAAATTTTCAACTTCGTGATAGTATCTGCTTGTAGCATTAAAAAAGCTACAGCGTTTGGCTGGTATCTGAGAAGCTGTATTCAACTTTAAAAAAGTGTTAAAACAGATATAAGAGTATTTTCCTCAGAATGATGACAGCGAACATCCATGACACAATGGGCAGTTGCAATCCTGCTGCTAAAGCATTTGACAAATCTTAGTCTATGACCTTGCGCCGAAGGAGTTTTGCGTATTTCGGGGGCTTGGTATAGACTTTTTTTATGGAGGAATTACTTATGGAGCCTAAGTTGGGTGCGAACATGAGAGGACTTAAACTCAAGGGTAAAATTATACTGCCCACCGTAACACTGATTATTTTGTTGATTGTGGTAATCATATCCATTTAAATCATCCGCTTTAATAATTGTGCGGAACATCTTATGCAAGCCCGCATTGAGGCTACCGCAAACGGTGTAAGGGATATGGCTGATGATATAAGACGCATGACCATAGATGTTGGGTTTCAAATTGCTGCTGACCAACGGCTCGTTACCGGAATACTGGAATCTGATACGCCATTGAAGATTCCAATAACCGTGTAGAATCGGGGTCAGACATTGCAAGTTTAACAGCACAATCTTTAGACATCATTGTGGAAAATGCCGGAGGTGTTTTGGAAATCATAAATAGTATTTCCGCTTCCTCAAAAGAACAGGCAGAGGCGATTACGCAAATAAGTACAGGGCTTTCGCAAATATCGCAAATTGCGCAGAACAATTCCATCGTGTCTGAAGAAACCGCCGCCGCATCGCAGGAACTTAATTCGCAAGCTGAACTGTTAAAACAGTTGGTTGCGTATTTCAAATTGTAAGAGCCTGTTTGTAGTAACTGTTACTATTTATTTCCTCAATTTAGAATGCCGCGTAGCATATGATTGACATTTGCATATTCGCATAATTTGCGATATTCTAATGGATAAACTACCATAAGGAGGAGTCAACATGAAAACGGCAAAAAAGATGCTATCAGTAATCATGGCAATTGTACTGATTACAGGAGCGATTGTACCAAAAGTTGCGTATGCAAACGAAGTTAGGATAAAAAGTATTTTTGGCGAAATAGTAGAAGTCCTTGGGCCGGAGCCGGTAATAGTAGATGGTCGGGTACTTGCCCCTATCCGGGGGTTATTCGATTTAGAATTTCATGTGCATTGGGATCCCTATAATGAGCGTGTTACATTAATTGACCATTTTTATGATTTTGATGAATTTATTTTTACCATGGGAAGCTATACATTTACTTTAAATGGTGTAATCCACAACTTAGATGTTCCGGCGCAGTTAATAAACGGAGTGCCTATGTTGCCACTACGCAGTATCATTGAGGGTTTGGGCTTTTATGTAGACTGGGATGAGGCAACAAGAACAGTAGTACTTAGTGAACGTATGGATACATATTTAACCAATGTAGCTGTTTCGCATGATGAAGAGGCAGTTAGAGCATTTTTAGAAGCATTTGAAGGATATCGTATAATAAGAGCTGTTGAGACAGGCTTATTGTACATATTTTATATTGCGACACGTACAGTGGCCGCCATATATGTATTTGAGAATGAAGATGACAGGGCTTTATATGTTAACGAAAGAGTAAGCGATTTTACTGCTACACTAAATCAATTGGACTCGCATTTTGAGGAGTTGTGGGTCTATGTACGTCCAAGATTAAACTTTATAATATCAAATGAACTTGAAGGCTTTAACCATTATCTAACCTTGTTTTCAGAGCATTTTGTTAATGAAATTTTTATTGCCGCTGAAGAGGGTGACTCAGATAGAGCACGTCAGTTGATATACGGATCTGAAAACACTGTTTGGTCAATCAATAGTTATCTTACTGAATTAAACATTATTTTGTATAGTAATTTAATAAGAAATTCTCTTCCATATTCTAATCAAATTTATGATCAGTACAGTACATTGAAGGATATTGAATCGGCTATTGTTAGTACTGTTGGTACATTGGCCGGCATTATTATGTACGTGGGCAACGTGACCCAATTAAACAATGCCGAAATATTTACTGCGGATACGATGTATATTATGAACAGGCATCTTGCAGAGTTGCGTAGCTTACTTAATGAGGATCGTGGATTGAATGCATCAGATCTTGAAATAATGATGACACTTATTGATAGAATAGAATGGGAAATTGTACATTTTTTTGAATATTATTTGTTAGGGATTATCTCTGCTGCCCGTGAAGATGATTTGGATAGAGCTATTGAATTAATGCAAAATGGTATTGATTTTGCTTATGAAAACTTTGATGTTTCTTTGTTATATAGTTTTAAAGCAGCAAGAGTACTAAGATTAAGGGATGCGCAGCATACACCGCCACAGCCTGTACCTGCTGATATGTATCATTCGGCAGAAGATGTTATTGATGCTATGTTGTATACTTTCGCACGTTACAGCACACTTAGAGATATTGATGCAAACATGATGTATGCAAGGAGTGTTGTAAATCTTATAGCCGGGGCATATCGCGGTAATGATGAGGCAATTTCTGAAAAAGAGGAACTTTTAGCTCAAATTCGCAGTGACATAGATGCGAAATTTGATCAATTTTTGAATTTTCTATATACGGATCTATTTACAGAACGATCAGATGTCGCTTTTGCAACAAGCAGGCAAGGGCTAAACAACCTGCGTACAGATGTTTTTCACTACTTTGATTACTATACTACCATGATAATTCATTTTGCCGGAGAAGATGATTTTGATTCAGTTATTGAATTAGTGCGAGCAGCGATGGGTACTTTGGATGCAGCATATCACCACCTTGATACATTGATTCACTTTTATCATTCAAATATAGATGAGCTTATTGTTTTGGGAGCTTACCCGCTGCAATATCATCTTATACGCTATAGCAATCTTAGAAATTTAGAAATAGCCGTACTGGACATAATGCGTATTACAAGCCGTGCTGTTATGTATGCAGGTACAGGTGATTATATAGGATTAGAAGAACAAGCTATAGGATTAGAAGATCAAATGCAGTTGTTTTACCAAACTTTAATGAACATAACCGGCTCAATGGATATGTATGTAAATTTGTTGTATGCAGACGCACAAATTAGTTATGAAGAACTCAATGAACGGATAAATTGGTTCTTATATCTGGAGGATGTCATTTTTGACAGACTTTATTATTATGTTATTCAGGTAATGGAGGCTATTGCAAACGATGATATTGATGAGGTTATGCAATTGCTAAATGATGCTTTGGATGTTGCCGATAGTGCCTATACTCATATATACACGGCAAGAAATTAACATGAAATTTATCATTTTATTTCTTGGAATATTGTCCTTGGCAAATTTCATAATTTTGTTTAGGGTATCAAATCCTACTATAGGTTTTGCAGTACAAGCAGGTCTTTCTGTATTCGCTATAGCATATGCATTGTTTTACAACAAAATCCCTAAGAAAATTCACATAACAATGGGTATACTTTGTTTGCTTCCTATTACGCTTGTGCTTTTCTTGTTTATTTATGGAAATACAAGTAATGTGGATTATACAGAAGATGTGATAATAGTTTTAGGTGCCGGGATTATTGGAGAAAATGTCACACGGCCTCTAGCCCGTCGGTTAGATACAGCTTTTTACTATTGGCAAGAAAACCCTGATGCCCATATTATTGTTTGCGGAGGACTTGGAAACAGGGCGGTGATTACCGAAGCTGAGGCAATGGCACGTTACTTGGCCGGAAGAGGCGTACCCGGAGAGCGTATCTTGCTGGAGGAACTATCAACTTCAACTTATGAAAATCTTAAATTTGCAAAGGAAATTTTGGATCAACATTTTCCGCAGGGCTTTAGTGCAGTTTTAGTCACTAACGATTTTCATATTTATCGTTCTGTACGTACTGCCGGAAGAGTTGGGATTGACGTTAATCGCATAGGTGCATATACAGACTGGTATTCTTGGCCGGTAAACTATTTGCGAGAAATGCTTGCCGTCCTATATATGTGGGTATTTGTATAGCAGAAAAAAATCCCTCTAGCCCTGATAAACACAGAGTCGGAGGGATTTTTTTCTTTTCTGCAAGAGCTTCTTAGAGCCTGTTTAAAATCTTTTTTTACCGGAGTTGCGCAGGCGATTTTTCGCCGGTTCAAGGAAGCGACGACGACATTTACCCAAAGGTAAATTAGGAGGAGATGACGAAGAAGGGCGGAAATATCGACCGCAAA
>Ga0123355_10002737_pt1 | contig 24988 bp, 15 predicted proteins | sample TergutEmb28metaG_3_FD_89872 | JGI IMG/M metagenome (GOLD analysis project Ga0123355, IMG submission 89872) | Embiratermes neotenicus P1 segment gut microbial communities from Petit-Saut dam, French Guiana - Emb289 P1 | ecosystem: Host-associated > Arthropoda: Insects > Digestive system > Gut ...
ACTGAGTGGCTTGCACTTTCAGGCATAGTTACACGTATTTATCGTGTGGAACAACCTAAGAAGCCGTTAGAAGACCGGCGGGATATTGATGCTTTCAAAATTTATGTTTCGGACGTTGGTTTGCTGTGTGCCAAAAAGGAAATCATCGCAGAGGATATATTATATCAAGCTTCCGAGCTTGATGACTTTAAGGGTGGCATGACAGAAAATTATGTTGCAGGTCAGCTTATTGCGTGTGGTTATACTTGTTATTACTGGATGAGTGACAGAGGCGCAGAAGTGGATTTTGTTATTCTGCGTGAGGGCAAGGTAATTCCTGTGGAAGTAAAAGCTGCTGATAACACAAAGGCGAAAAGTCTTTCCGTGTATATTGAGTCGTATAAGCCTGATTATGCTATCAAGTTGTCTGCAAAGAACTTCGGGTTTGAAGACGGGAAAAAAACGGTTCCTTTATATGCTACATTTTGTGTATGAGCTCGCACTGCTTTTCCGACCCAATCATTGAAGCACTATACACCTAATAGTTGTAAAGAAATTTGATAAAACGACACACAGAGAAAACCTTGATATTGCAAGAAAAATTAAGCTTTTTATGTAAAAGGGGCTGTCGCAAAACGATTTTGGAAAATCGTGAGCGATAGCCCTTTTTCTAGGTCATATTTTGCGGGAACATGTATTTTTTATTGGCGAAATCCATATCCATACACATAATGAATGATTCGATACGGAATCAACATTTCCTAATGGTTAGAGAGGCTTGATATAATGTCATTACTGATGGTGCTTGCAATGCGATGTTTGGGAGTTTATCCCTGGAAATATTAACAATTATTTAAATGGAGGTACTAAAAATGAAAAAGAGGAAAATTATAGCTATTGCAATTTGTCTAGTGATGACATTTGCGCTGATTGCCGCATGTACGCCTACCGCACCTGCACCTGCGCCCGCACAACCAGGTCAGACACAACCCGATCCAGCCGCACCGGCTGTAGGCGCCGGTGAAGTTATAGGCGGTGAAGTTGCAGCCGAAGATGCCATACTTGCCGAGGAGATTACCATCTCAACAAACGGCACAAACCTTATCGCAATAAACCCATTTGCGCCACCGAGCAATACACCCGCCACCGCACATGTTTTCTTTATGATACATGACAGGTTGATTGAAAGAGACGAAGCCACGGGAGAACGCATATATCGACTTGCGACGAGTGTTGAGACAGATGACTATCAGACGTATATTTTCAATCTGCGCCAAGGAGTAGTATTCCATGACGGTTCGCCGTTCACAGCAGACGATGTAATTGCCACAATAGAAAGGGCACATGAAAGCCCCGGTTCGCCGGCGTTTGACGCTTGGAGACCAGTTGTTTCAGTGAATGCCATTAATCCGCACACTCTCGAACTCGTCTTAAGCGATGTAAATGTGACATTCCTAAACGGCATAACTAATCCTCTCGCCGCCATCTTAAGTGCAGGCGGGATAGCCGCAGGCACGGATGAGGGCATATGGAACGGCACCGGGCCGTTCTACTTGGCATCGTTTGTGTCTAATGACCACGCAACTGTAGAGCGCTTTGATGGGTATTGGGGAGATCCCGCACCGACACGTGTGGTACACTTTAGGCACATTCCGGAAATGGGTGCGCGTACGATTATGATGCAAAATGATGAGACACAAATTGCCGTTGCAATCAACACCGTGGACGTGCCAATTTTCCGGGCAGACTCAAGATTCACTGTCACAGAACATGTGCTTAACAACCCGATGGTCATAATATTTAATATGAACGACCCGATTGCCGGCTGTCTATACTTCAGAAGGGCCATTGCGCACGCCACAAATAGGGAAGATCTCGGACTTGCATCTAGAGGAGACCTGTTCCTTCCTCTTACAGATGAAGTGCCTTGGGGATATGTAACGGACTTTAGATACCCGGGAGCAGGTATCCCAATGCTTATGCCTGACCTTGAACGTGTAGAGTATTATCTTGACAAGTCTGTGTGGAATGGTGAGGAAATTGAGATATCCGCAGGCATCGTAACCGGAATCAGGATGGCGGAGCTGATGCAGGAACAGTTTGCTCTTGCGGGAATCCCAACCAGGGTAAACCAACTCGACCCCGCAGGATTTACTGCGGCAGCCACATATCACGACAATCAGATTCAGATGGGTATCCACATTGTGCCGACGACGAGATGTGCTTCAAGCATGCACAGTGCGTTCTTCCCGGGTGCTGCTGTTAACAGAGCCTCCTATAACAACCCCGATGCGACGGTCCTTATGGTTAGAGCACTTGCAACAGCGGACGAGAACGAGCGTGAGGAAATTTACAGAGAACTCCAGCAAATTATAGTTAACGACCTACCATACCTCAACACGTTCTGGTCAGTAGAAATATTGGTTACAGCGGAAGGGATTGGTGGTGTAATAATCGCACATGACATGAGGCATGATTTCCGAAACATATTCAGAGAGATAGGTTAATCTACAGCATTTTAGCGATACCGTTTCAGCTAGCGGTGCAAGGGCTTTGAGCCGACATAGGCATCAAAGCCTGCGCCCCGCTTAAAAGGAGGTACGAGTTAATTGGTTCGATATATATTGAAACGCATTCTTCTGCTAATCCCGGTAATTATCGTTGTGTCGTTCATCGTGTTTGGGCTCATGGAATTAGCTCCGGGAACGCCTATTGACGGGCTGATAAACGAACACATGACTGAGGATGATGTTCAAGCGCTGAGAGAGCAGTTTAACCTTCACAGATCAATGCTTTACCGATACGGGGTGTATATGTGGAACCTCGTGCAAGGGAATTTGGGAATGTCCGAACTCACCGGAGCAAGCGTGTGGGATGAATTCATAATGAGATTGCCGAACACCTTGATCCTGTCATTTACCGCACTTATCATAGGAGCGGCAATTTCAATTCCCATGGGTGTTGCCGCAGCAAAGCGTGCAGGGAAATTAGCGGATAATATTATAACAACAATCACTCTTATGGGCATCTCAATGCCGGCTTTTTGGCTGGGGCTTATGCTGTTACTGCTGTTTTCCCAGCAGCTCGGATGGCTTCCTGCGGGGGGCAACTTGCAAGGTATTCGCAGTCTTATACTTCCGGCCATTTGTAGTGGCTTTTTGTTAATGGGAACGTCCGCAAGGCAGTCTCGCTCCAGTATGCTTGAGGTTTTGAAAGCAGACTACCTTCGTACCGCTCGTGCCAAAGGGCTTCCGGAAAAAACAGTAATAAGAAAGCATGCGCTCGGCAACGCCTGGATTCCGATTGTGACAACAATCGGCACCGGACTGAGCATACAGCTCGCCGGTGCGGCAGTTATCGAAACAGTATTCACATGGCCGGGTATCGGCAGAATGCTTGTAGATGCCGTAATGGCACGTGATGTAACCACCACCACCGGCACCGTGATAATGACAACGATAATATATGTTATTGTGCTTCTAACTGTTGATTTGCTCTATGCGTTTATTGATCCACGCATCAAGGCGCAATATGTCGGTCGCAGCAAGAGAAAGAAACCACCAGCTGCGCCACGCCTTGCCACGGCATCCGGACCTCATGAGGAAACGCCCGAATTTGACGAACCGAAAGATGTAATCCCATCAGTGCAGACTAAAATTGTCGCCGAAGCAGCCGTATTTACCCTTCATGAAGAATCGCTTGTGCCTGCAGAAACACAGACCGACACAGATGACGGTCTTGGCGAGATGAAAATTGTGGCAAAAGCGATAACATCTTCCAGATTTGTGACAAGGCGGTTCGAAGATGAAAAGAGCGGACACAAGGCGGAAAGTATTAAAGATACCGAACTCGTTCCGGAAAGATATAAAAAGCAAAACAGAATAGGTGAGATATTTCACAGCATTAAGAAAAACAAGGGCGCCACGGTAGGACTGATTATGGCAGGGATTTTGTTTGTGACGTTCATAGCTTCGCTATTTATCAGCTTTGAATCGGTCACTGCATCCAATTTGCAGCACAGGTTTGAACCTCCGAGTTGGCAGTTCCCTTTCGGCACGGATATGCTGGGGCGTAACTTGCTCTTGCGTACACTTTACGGCACCAGATTTTCTATAGCCGTTGCGTTCGGCGCAACGACTTTCGCCGCCCTTTTCGGCATTGCTCTCGGATCGATAGCGGGATACTTCGGCAAATTGACGGATGAGATTATAATGCGCTTTTCGGACATTCTTGCATCAATACCGGGGCTGCTTCTAGGCATGGTTATTGTGGTTGTGCTAGGACAAAGCTTGCAGAACCTAATTATCGCCGTTGGCGTGGGTGCCGTACCAATCTTCCTGCGGATAACAAGGGCGGCGATTCTAAATGTGCGCAACAACGAGTATGTGGAGGCGGCGAAATCTATAGGTCTTTCTCATTTTCGCATCATATTCACACAAGTTCTGCCTAACGGGCTGGCTCCAATTATCGTTACATACACTATTGGACTAGGCATGTCGATTATGGTTGGAGCATCATTGTCGTTCTTGGGCTTCGGTGTACCGGTACCAGCTCCAGAGTGGGGTGCACTGATTTCAGGAGGCAGAGAGTTTGTTCATGTCGCTCCGCACCTTATGACATTCCCAGGGCTATTCATAATGTTCACGGTTCTCGCATTCAACCTGCTTGGTGATGGCTTGCGTGATGCGCTTGATCCGAAACTAAAGAAGCGGTAGACTTACCTTGGAAGCAAATCAAGTCGCTTTTGGGGAAGTGGGGAAGCTGGGTTCGTCACTCCCCGAACTCTCTTGCAACAAATCTATATACAAGGGCACAATTGGATTATGGTTGTCCGCTTTCCAAACGGCGACTATGTTTATACTGAATTCCTTCGGCAGTTTTAAAAACTTATACCTGCTATCAAAAATTATCTCCATGCTCTCGTCGAGCAAAGCCACTCCACTTCCGGTGCGCACGCCGAACATAATCGACTCATTTCCATCCATGCCTTGTAGCGTTACATCACGAATACCGAGCTGTTTGAGCAAGTTAACTATATCTGAGCGACCTATTTCGCTCTCTACGGGTCTTGGCAGAAGAAAAGTTTGCCCCGAAAAATCCGACGGAATAAGGTCTTCTTTTTTGGCAAGTGGATGCGAAGCGGACATTGCGATAATTCCCGTGACTTCACAACATTTAATGTGTGATACGTCTTGCATTGTGCGAAGCTCAAAATCAAAAGTGAAGATTATGTCAAATTCTTCGGTTTCGAGACCTTTCCGCAAGCCCGAAAACGACATAGACTCCATCTTTACTTTGATTGACGGGTACTGTTTAGTAAAATCAATAGTTGGCGGATAGACAAACAAATCAGTGTTCATCTTCCTGACATATCCGATGGAGATGTCACCTTCAAGCCCTTCGGACATAAGTTCTAACTTGGATTTTGTGTCATGGATGATTTTGATGGCCTTTGAAAACTCTTGTACTACTAAAACACCGGCGACAGTAAGTCGCAAGTTGCCCTTGTTGCGAGCGAACAGTTCAAAGCCCAGTTCTTCCTCTAAGAGCGCAATTTGCCTGCTTATTGTAGGCTGGGAGGTGTAAAATTCGTCAGCGGCCTTTGTAAAGTTTAAGTGCTTTGCCGCACTGAGAAAATATTCAAGTTGCTGGCTTGTCATCTTTATCACATCCGTTCGCTTTATATCTCGGAGACATACGTTACCGCATATTGTATCATAAGAATTCTTAATAAGATAGCAGCTTTTGCCTAATGTAGGTTTCCCCATAACATATGGGGTACGGGTTCCTACTGCATAGGCTACCAATTTTAACAACAAAGAAATACGAAAGGAATGGTCATTACTATGATAGACACTAAGCATCAAATCAAATTTGACCCCGCAAATTGCATCGGATGTAAGCTCTGTTATAAAGCTTGCTTTGTCGATGTAATCCGATGGGACGAGGAGCAAAAGCTACCGATCTTCAAGTATGTTGAAGACTGTGAGCGCTGCTTTTATTGTGAGTCTGTGTGCAAAAAAGACTGCATAGAAGTCGTTCCGGATTTTTCAAGTGAAAGTCTACATCAGACTTTTGATCGCTATAACTAAAGGGGGGATGGAAAGTGGATACTAAATTTGGCAGAGAGAACATTGTAACCGACGTACTTGTCATAGGCGGAGGAATCGCCGGACTCACGGCAGCAGTATCAATTAAAGAGCGTGCACCCGAAACAGACGTTTTGATCGTCGAAAAGCAGACCAGTGGCTATTCGGGAAAGGCTAATAAAGGCGGCGGGGTCTTGCAATACTTCGATCTTTCGAAGGTTGACCCGATGCAATTTGTTGCGTTTCATGCTAACAATGTCGGCTGTTTCCTAGGCGACCAAGAGCTGATGGCAAAGTATGTCTCGATGAACAATATAATGCTCGACAAGCTGGTTGAGTGGGATGCCAAGCTTCCCAAAAAAGAGGATGGAAGTTGGAATGTAATTCCGACAGGGCCAATGACCTCTATGATTGGTATAGATATTGACGTCACACTAAAAGTCCGGCAGACTGCTGAGCGACTCGGTGTCAAGATAATGGACAAAACTGCAATCTCTGATCTTCTTACAGCAGATGGAAAGATTGCCGGTGCGACGGGCTTTTCCATTCTTGATGGAAAGTTCTACACTTTTGGTGCAAAAGCGGTCGTACTGGCAAGCGGAAGTCAGAACTATAGAATAGGTCCTATGTGGAGCAACGGGCGAGGCGATGGAATTGCTGCTGCTTACCGTGCAGGTGCGGAGCTTCGTAACCCCGAATTTGGCAATTTCGCCCAGCTTGTCAAGATCAGAAGCCACTCAGAGGTTGTCTTCGGCGAGAATTTTATGTACAACGATAAGGGCGAACATGTAACGAAGAACTTCCGTGAGCACCGTGAGTCCGATATATCAAGCACCGCAATTCGTGAATGGTATCAACAGATGCAGGCAGGAAGTCCGATCCATCTGAGAATCGAAAAAGGCCCAAAGCTGACGGATATGTTCGACCGCCCTTATGGCGCAAAATTCTGGCATCTAAATCATGAACGCCCGGCAGCGGTGGACGGCGATGATATGGAAGTCTGCCCTATGCTTATAGGTGAGCAATCCCCCTTGAAAGTGGGACACGACATGCAGACTACAATCCCCGGACTTTTTGCTATAGGTGATGTCAGCTACTGCGGTTCAGCTGCGCCCGGCGCTGTACCGGCCCCACCGGGCAGAAACAGAGGTTCGGGTATATTAAATGCTGTATTTGCAGGCATACTCTGCGCAGACGGCGCTGCAGCACTTGGCAAGTCGGATAAGCTCGAGGCGATTGACGAAGCACAGGTGCGAAGAAGTGCCGAGCGTATATATGCTCCGCTTGAGCGCACGGATGGTGTAGGTGCTAAAGATGTGATTCGTGAGGTTCAGCGTGCCGTCGGACCGATGGAAAACTCTGTGTTTATGAGCGGAGACCGTATTAAGAAGGCTCTTGAATATGTCGATAAAGCAGCGGAGCTATCCAAGACCCTCAAGGCATCCGATTTCCATGACCTGATCTCCTGTCACGAGGCAGAGGCAATTGTTCTAAGTGCGCAGATGCTGTTTCTAGCTGCGCAGATGCGCAAGGAATCCCGAGGATGGTTCTTACGTGAGGATTATCCCGATATGGATAACGAAAACTGGCTCAAGTGGATAATCGTCAAAAATGTTGATGGAGAAATGGTCTTCGAAACCGAGGACGTTCCTTATGAAAAGTGGCCTATAAAGCCTAACTGATATTAGATAGGAGGATAAAAATATGCCCGTACCGGTAACTGAGCAAGAAAAACAATCTCCGCTTTATAAATATTTTGAAATGGATATGGCAGAGCCCTCACCTGAGCATTATGCATGCGCAGATGAGCCCATGCCTGCAGAGGACGGCTTGTCACCTCTCGACATGAACCGCATGTTCGATGAAGGGTATCTGCCGGCAAGAACTGGCTATACTCAACTTCCCGATGGGACTGCAATGCTGTCAAATTGTGTCAAAATGCCGGGAGTGACACCGGAAATGTTCGACTGGTGGTTTGCTTGGCACGGTCTTGAGCCGCTAAGGTACAAGATGTGGTGTCGTGATGAGCATCATTCTGCCATCACCCGCAATCCTGACAAGGCTCGTGACACATCGCTCTCTATGAAAGAGCGCTATTGGGATACCATACATGATGTCAAAGAGGCTATGTCGCCGGATGGTCCGATACTGGATATCCTAATAAACTTCAGAAATCCTGCTGACATCGGCTTTTCACCCGAAAAGCTAAAGGACTTCGATGGCACGATTGTCTGCGCCGGTAATGAGCATGCGCCCGTTGTCATGTGCCATTTTGTGCGGACTGTTCCCGGCGGTTCGGAGTTGCACACACGCTTTTGGATGGGCTGGTGCATTAAAGATGGTGGACCTGTCAAGGCGATACCTGACGGTGCAGTATTCCCGATTGAAATGCCAAAGGAGTTGCTACGGCATAATATTAAGGAATTTACCAACCTTGCTGCGCTACTTCCGAAAGTTTACCCGGAGTATAAGGATAAGTTTTAGGATTATATTTCGCATAGAAGCGGGTGGTTTCATTCTTTTGAAACTGCCCGTTTTAATAATCTTTAAAATTAAATGGAACATTTCATATAATTTTTCGTCTAATTGTGTATACCTATGCAAATACGTAAAATGAGGCGAGGATAACTATGAAAAAGAAATATATTCTATTCTTAATTTTGATACTGTCTGTTTCGCTTATTGTGTCAGCTTGCAGACAAGGTCCCGAGGACGAGACATTTCAATATGTGATTGATCCCATAGGCCAAGTAATCGAGCCATTTTCTCGCGAGACGGTTACTCCTGCCATTGAATTTATGCGCTGGCAGTTCGAAGAAGAGGCGACAAGGGACGGCTACACGCTGATTCCGACTCATTTTACCGATACAGGAATATGTGTTTCGAGTTCCTTCATACTTACTGCTCCACAAGGCAGCAGGGCTTCCGATATCTCAATCGACGGACAGCCTGACCCAATTATTATAAGCGAAGGTGATTATACTGTTCGTGTGACTCCTTCCGTACCGCTTTCTCACAATAGTCTGTACATTGTGAGAGTTTCGCATATCGGAAGCGATGATATTACATGGGCATTCCAGACTGCATCCCGCTTGCAGATAACAGCAATTTTACCTTCTCATCAATCTACCAACGTTCCAATTGACACAGGGATAGAAGTAAGCTTTTCCCTCGGAGGACATACTCCGATTAATGACTTCTTCTCGGTTTCTCCGGAAGTTCCCGGACGTTTCATCACAAGGGGTAATACCTCTGTATTCATGCCGACTAACCCCCTCAGGTTCGGCGAAATTTATACTGTCACCATAAGGGCGGGAATAGCAGTAGCCGGTACTAATGAAATCATAGAGGACGATTTGGTATTCTCTTTTGAAACAGAGCCGGAAGCGGGGTTTGTATCCCGCCAGAATGTCGGTGCTCATGTTCATTTCGATACTCCATATGCAGAGTTCCCATCATTTGAAGCTCTGCAACTCGGCTTCTGGCTTAGTTATGACCAAAGAAGCGGCCGTCCTCGCATTGAGGCAAGCGTTTATCAATTTAACTCCGCAAATGACGCTGTAAATGCGCTTGATCGTCTTGTAAATATCCCTCATTGGTCAATTGTCGCCCGTGAGCGGAATCAAGTTGAGACAAGCGGGCTCAGACACATAGACTCATTTAATATAACTATTGAAGGCGGCGAGACATGGGGGCAGACCTTGACTGTGCCAAGAAACTTGGCGCCCGGATTTTATTTGGTTAATGCTTCTGTTTCCGGTCAGGTGAGCCAAGCTATATTGCAAATCACAGATATTGCCGTGCAGATTGTGGCTGATGAGAGCCAAGCGATAGTCTGGGTAAATGATATGACTACAGGCATGCCGCTTAGTGGTGCAGAGGTTATTAACCCGCTTTCGGGCAGAACAGTCAGTACAGACAACAACGGCATCGCGATAGTGCAAGGCAATATATTGCGCAATGAAGGTTTAAGCAGGCTCGTTGTCCGAGCTGATACGAGAGAAAACATCGTCATCTTAGGGGGCGGTGGAATCACAAGACCGCAACCGACATCAGCCTCTCTTGCAAGAATCAGCGGTTTTGATATGTGGTGGGGACCACAAACTCAATCTAACGACAATTACTGGTCCATTCTCCACTTTGACCGCACTCTGTTTCAGCGTGTCGATACTTTGTATTTCTGGGGATTCGTCGCAAGCAGACAATCGGGAGTACCATTGGGTGGTAATCTTACAGCGGTAGTTACTTCCAGCTCGTGGGGCTGGGGCTGGGGAGGCGCAGATGATACCCCGCTTCACAGGCAGACGATTTCTGCCACGGACGGTTCTTTCAGCGGCTATGTTAATCTGCCGCATTTAGACCCCGGCTCATATGTTCTTACTATTTATCATGGTGACACCACGCTTGCTTCTCAGTTTTTCAGCGTAGAGGACTTCGTCACGCCTCCGTACAGGATCTCTGTATCGGCAGACCGCCGTGCAGCTTTCGCAGGTGAAACTGTAACCTTCACCGCTCGCGGAGAGTTCTTCGAGGGTACGCCTGTTGCAGAACTTGATATTTCATATAGCTTATGGGGCTGGCAACTGCAACATAACCAATGGGGAAGCGGAAGAACAAATATTGATGGGGTAGTAGAAATTTCACCCGGCACAATCAGAGCAACTTCCGACGGGCAGGGGCAGACTGACTTGTCTCTAATGATTGAGGCAACCTTGCCTGAAATCGGCTGGACTATGCAGCAGGAATCGGTAATGGTGTTTATAAATGACATCGAAGTCAGGGCAAATGCTACCCGCTCCGGGCGTGATGCAAGTCTTTCTGTAGAGGTTGACCGAATCACTATTGACAGATTAAATGACGACACTGCGGCTAACCGTTGGGATTATATTGACGGTCCGAGTGCCGGGCAAAGACTTAACGTTGAGATAGTAAGAGTTTGGTGGGAAGCTGTACGCATCGGCGAGAGATACGACTTCATTACTCGCACCGTAATTCCTACTTATCGCCATGACCGCAGGGAAGAAGTCATAGAAAGATTTGAACTTCAGACAGACGCTGACGGTAAGGCAAGCAGAGATTTCAGCGTACCCGACAGGGAAAGAGAGAGCTACTTTGCACGTGTGCGGACGACTTGCGGATTTGGTCGTACTATTACACACGAAGTCTTTGTTGGCAGAGACTGGTCTAATTTCTTCGGAAACGCTTGGGGCAATGAGTTGTTCTTGGACGGTGCACGTCCGTGGGGCGAGGGATACAGTATCGGCGAAGATGTGAGTCTCACAGTTATGCGCGGAGATGAAGAAGTCACTACAGGAAATGTGCTTTTCGTAGTGTCTAACATGGGCATTTTGCATCATCAAGTGGGAGCAAGTTCTTTGAATTTCACTTTCGGGCAGGACCATATGCCCGGAGCCACAGTTCAAGCCATCTTCTTTAATGGGCACACATACCATTCGGGTTGGAATATGACACAGCAACTGAATTTTAACATGGATGACCGCAGGCTTGATATTGATGTTTCAATAGATGAGGAATCTTTCAGACCCGGTGAAACTGTTTCGGTAACCGTGACAACTCGGGATTCCGACGGAAATCCGATGCCCGCCAATGTTAATATAGGTGTCGTAGATGAGGCGCTCTTTGCACTGAGGGAGAATTATATTGATACACTTGCAGCTTTGTACAGACCTGTAACTTCAGGGATTGTAATAAATCATTCTACGCATCGGACTTTTGTGAGTGCCGGAACCGATGATGACAGTATCCTTACTTTTGGAAGGTCGTATGGTCTGGTGGCAGAATCGGCAATGGATGCCGCCGCTGCCCCCGCACCGGCGGGCGGTGCGGCGTCACAGATGGTGAACTACTGGGGGGGTGCAGGAGGCGCAGAGACTCATATAAGGGCGATGTTTGAAGACACAGCTCATTTTTACACTGTTACAACCAACGCGCGTGGCGAGGCAAGCTTTTCTTTCAGACTTCCTGATAACATTACATCATGGAGACTGACCGCTTCGGGTGTTACTACGGACTTTTACGCAGGTAATTCTGTCGAGAATATAAGAGTCACGATTCCTATGTTCCTAAACTATTCTTTGAATAATGTCTTCCTAGTCGGCGATACTCCTTATGTCGGTGTGACTGTTTTCGGAACTGCATTAACAGGCAACGAATCCGTAACATTCACTGTTTGGGACGAGAGAACTCCGGACAATGTGCTTACTGCTACAGGCTCACCATTTGAGAGAGTCAATATCCCTCTTTGGAATATGACGGAACTTGGGTCACATGCTCTCGTTATCTATGCGGAAGCAGCAGGTCTGAGCGATGCGGTACGGCACACTTATCATGTCTTGGAATCTCATCGAACAGTTGACACAGCAGTTTTCTATGATGTGACTGCGGGTACAGTGTTTGAGGCGGGCAGACCGGGGCTTACCAATATTACTTTTACCGACCACGGACGGGGACAATTCCTTTGGCAGCTGATGGGTATGCGTCATGTGCGGGGTGACCGCATTGAGGGACTTGTGATGCGCCGAGAGGCTAATCGTCTTATCAGACAATATTTCCCCGATATGGACCTTTACTTCATGGACGATTCTTTCGATCCGAGCCTGTATCAGCAAGAAGACGGTGGTATCGCTATGCTGCCCCATGCTTCAAGCGACTTGGCACTCACAGTCAGAGTGTTGCCATTTATCCGTGATGATGTGAATTTACAGGCACTTAATAACTATCTTACTAATATTTTCATGACATCAACAGGAGAGAACAGAATTATTGCCTTGTACGGTCTTGCACAGCTTGGTGCGCCTGTTATTCAGGAGCTTCACACATTTGCAAGAGTAGAGAATCTTTCTATTATTGATGCCGCCTATGTTGCGCTGGGACTTCATGCCGTAGGTGAGAGACATAGGGCTATGGAACTGTACAACCAGCATATAGTGCCCAATTTACAAAGAATGGCTCCATATTATCGCATTGAGGGCGATTATCATTTCAGGGATACATCAGTCGTTGCGCTTCTGGCACAGAGGCTTGGAAGACCTGAGCGAAGTGGTCTGAACATGTATGCACAGAGGCATCGGCACAGTGACTTGCTCACACAATTAGACAGGCTTGTCTTTATTTCGCGTGAAATAGGCTCTGTAAACAGTGCTGATGCAAGCATTACTTATACAATGTTCGGTCAGTCCTTTACGCAAGACCTTTCCGGCGGAAGGCAGTTTAATCTCAGGATACCGACCATGAATCTGAATGAATTTGCTATAACAAGCATTACAGGGGACGTCGGAGCTGTCTCGATTCACTCAGTCCCGCTTGAAGAGATGGAAATTATAGATACTAATATCACTATCAGACGACAGTTTTTCAGAGCGGGCTCAAGAACCCCCGCTACTACGTTTAACGAAGGTGACCTTGTGCGTGTAGAGATTACAATTGACTATACCAGACAGGCTCTATCCGGGTCATATGTAGTAACTGATTTTCTGCCTGCAGGACTCATGTTTGTGCGGGATTCCGCCAGAGCTCAGGAGCAATCAAGCGAAACTCGCAGTAGGGCTTGGGCAACAAGCGAAGGACAAAGGGTAATGTTCTTTGACTTCTTTGACCAGCACAGTCGCTTCCGGCAACGTCAAGGTCATACATATTTCTACTATGCAAGAGTTATAAATCCCGGACAGTTTACCGCTGAGGGTACAATAGTCCAGAATCTCAGTGCACGGGAATATCTGACAATTGGTGATTCGGCAGTTATTCGGATAACTGACTAAGCCTATGGGAGTTCGACTCCCTTAACATAAGCTGAGAAGGGAATCAAGCCCCATCGCCTGTCACAATAAACGAGTTCGAAATTTCCCACTAATTACAATGCAAGCAAATGCTACTACGGAACATTTGCTTGCATTTACGCATTATTTAATTAATATAGCGGTAATACATTCTGCGGAGCTATCCCCACTTCGTATGGCTCTCTGGGCATCCTGTCCTTGGGCACATGCCACCAAATATCATGGGATTTTTCGTCTTGCCCTTCATAGCGAAACTGGAATATATTTTCAAAAGGTTCTTCTGACAATTCAATAAACTTCACAGGATAGCGATTATAATTTGTTCTTGAGTTAAAATAATGCGCTCTTATTCCAACGGCTTTAAGGTCATCTCTAAGTGGCAGGGCGGTTGTGAGGTGGATGCCCCAAGCGGGAACAAACATCTCAAATTCCCCTGTTTTTTCGGCATCGGCAATATTCTTGCAGCCAGTCATCAGTGCTGCTTCTCGGCTTTCAGGGTCAGCAAACAGGGCTTTCGTGTTCTTCTGTGCTAAGATTTTTCCTTCGTCTACCAAGGCGAGCTGGTCACAAATACGATACGCTTCTGTTCTGTCGTGTGTTACTAAGATCACACTTTTTCCGAACTGCTTTAGAAGCTCTTTTATTTCTATTTGCAATCTGGCACGAAGCTGACTATCCAAGGCACTAAATGGCTCATCAAGCATCAACAGGTCAGGATTTCCTACCAAAATTCGTGCAAGAGCTACTCTCTGCTGTTGCCCGCCCGATAGCTCATGCGGTCGATGCTTTTCAAGCCCTTGCAATTGGGTCACTTCCAAAATTTCGGATAAGGCTTGCTCTTTTTTTGCTTTATCTGTTTCCCCTTTTAGACCGCATAAGATATTCTGACGGACATTCATATTGGGAAACAGTGCGTAATTCTGAAACAGATATCCCACTTTGCGCTTCTGCGGTGTTAAGTTAATACGTTTTTCAGAGTCAAAAAGTGTCACGCCGTTTAGCATTATCTTCCCCTCGTCCGGCTTTTCGATTCCGGCTATGCACTTTAGTGTCATGCTCTTTCCTGAGCCTGATGCTCCCAAAAGTCCCAAGACGAAGTCATCTGCTTCAAAACGCACTTCCAACTGAAAGTCTCCCAGCCTTTTTTTAAAATCTACAAATAGGCTCATTGTAATGACCATTCCTTTCGAAAATCTCTAGCCACAAAACAACCATGAAAAAGGAATGGTCATTTCGTGCATCTCTCGCGGTTCCCGCAAGGGGAGCGAGTGGCATATGCCCTTGGTGAAAGTTTGAATTCGTTCAAACTTTCACCGCCCTTTTGTCGGTTGCGGTCTTTAGCCTTCGACGTGATGACCTTATTTTATCATTCTTGCGTTCAAGCATATTAACTGCAAGCAGCACCACTGCGCTGATGCAGAGGTTTATTACAATCCAAAAAAATGCGCCTTGGTCATCGCCTATCTGCCAACGGTTAAAAACTGTAGTAGAGATGGTTGCCGTCCTTCCCGGCGTATAGCTGATAAGCATAATAGTTGCTCCAAATTCTCCTAGCGCTCGGGCAAAAGCAAGGACAAATCCCGCCAAGATTCCCTGCTTGCAAGCCGGCATGCGGATTCGCCAGAAGATATAGGTGTTTGATAATCCGAGTGTCTTGCCTGAATAGGCAAGGGTCTCATCGAAGCTCTCAAATGCTCCCCTTGCCGTACGATACATGAGCGGAAACGCAATCACGGAAGCTGCCAGTACACCGCCATACCATGTCATAACAAATTGAATGCCGAATTCCGAAAGGAACATTCCCAAAGGGCGATTTCGACCAAATGTGATTAAGAGAAAATATCCGACAACAGTAGGTGGCAATACCAATGGGAGAGTGAGCAGTACATCAACTATGCCTTTTACGATGCGATTTAGCTTAGCCACATAAAAGGCTGCAAATATACCGAGAAAAAACACAATTACACTGCTGAGCGCAGCTATTCTAAGAGAATTCCATAGCGGAAACATATCCATAATTTAACTATCCTTTCATTTTGAAATGCAAAAACAATCCCTGTCGCAAGAGTGCGCACTCGCGAAAATGGGATTAGTGTAATTTCATTATACGAAGGGAGTAAATCCCCACGCAACAAAAACAGCCATAGCCGAATCCCCGACCAAAAAATCGAGGAAAGACTGTGCTGCATCTACATTTTGGCTATCTCTCAAGACCGCTGCAGGGTAAATAACCCTCCCTGCCATTTCGGGCGTAGCGATATCGACAACATTGAGATTAAAGTCTACTGCATCTGTCAAATAGACTATCCCGATATCGACACTGGACTCACGCACATGCGTAGCGACCTCACGAACATTAGAGCCGTAACTGATCACCCCGGTTCTTGCCAGTTCTTCGTGATTTAATCCAAAATATGCCAGAATCTCTTGAGCGTACCGCCCCACAGGCACATCTATATTGCCCATTGCCATCAGCACGTCACCTGCTAAAAGGGCGCTTACCATATCGTCAAAACTCTCTACGCCACTCGGATTGTTCGGCGCTGTGACAAGTACAGCTTGATTTTCCAAAAAGTCAATACGTGTACCGTCGAGCACAAATCCTCCTTCTTCAAGCTGATCCATCTCTCTGGTTGCTGCAGAAATGAATACATCAGCCTCTGCACCTTCCATAATTTGAGTTCGCAAAGTGCCGGAAGAATTAAAGCTGAAAATCAAGTCTGAATATGGATTTTCAGATGCGTAGAGGTCTGCGATTTCTAAGAGAACGCCGGACATTGAAGCTGCTGCAAATACGATTATTTCCGGTTCGTGAGCGGAATTTTGCGTGTTTGTTGTTGTTGTTGTTGAGTTACCGCAAGCGGTAACAAACCCCAACACCATTAAGAGTGCGAGCGTGATTAGAAAACCTTTTTTCATGTTTTCCACCCTTTCTTAAGTTGAGATATATCTAAAACATGGTGGGACTTTGACCGGTTTTACGGCTCTGCAAGCCACGCACTCCACCATTTTAGAACAAAAATATCACTGCGAATTGTATCACATAATAGGTGCAAAGTCTAATGCAAACATTATGTATGAAAACCGCTATGAATTCTCTGCTTTTTTGTAACAAAAAGCACTTGCTTTTTATTTTCCCCGAGCATATAATGTGCTTTACTCGTTTAAAAGACAAAAGGGCAAAAGGGAACAATCTGAAAAGGGGTGGTATCATGCACCAGGTAGATCTAAACAGTGACCTTGGCGAAGGCTTTGGTCTATACCGTATCGGAATGGATGATCAAATCATCCGGCATGTCAGTTCCGCTAACATCGGTTGCGGTTTCCACGGGGGCGACCCTGTCGTTATGGAAGATACAGTTGCTGCATGTAAAGCGGGTAATGTCACAATCGGCGCACATCCGGGATTTCCTGACCTTATGGGATTCGGTCGGCGAAATATGGCTGTCTCGCCTAAAGAGGCAAAGGCGTATGTCACCTATCAGCTGGGTGCACTCATGGCATTTGCTACAGCACATGGCATAAGGGTCGAGCATGTCAAGCCCCACGGCGCACTCTACAACATGGCAGCAGTTGACCTCACTCTTGCAACAGCAATTGCAGAGGCTGTCTATGAGGTAGACCCAACGCTTATTTTCTTAGGACTTGCAAATTCTTGCATGATTACCGCTGCGAAAGACGTCGGTCTCGAAGCTGCAAGCGAGGTTTTTGCAGATCGAGCCTACAATGCAGACGGAACGTTAGTTTCCCGCACCACACCCGGCTCGATGATTCACGACACGGCAATATGTATTGAGCGAGTGTTGCGAATGGTGAAGGAAAACAAGCTCACTGCAATCACCGGCGAAGAAATTAGCTTAGTCCCTCATTCCATCTGTGTCCACGGTGACACGCCGGAAGCTGTCGATTTTGTCATAGCCATCCGGCAAGCCTTGGAAGCCGAAGGAGTCGAACTGTGCAATTTGCGCTCAGTTTTAAACGCATAACAGAAGCTCCACCATATTAAAATCAATCTCCATCGTCTTAAATAGGAGATTATTTAGATAGGCGATTATAAGTACATATCATTGCACACCCACAACATAATTTATAAGGAGGATATAAAATCATGACTGACAAGAGTAAGAATAAATCACAAGCAAGGATACTTCTAGGCGCTGCGTTTCTAATGGCTATCTCTGCGATTGGTCCGGGCTTTTTGACCCAGACTGCACGATTCACAGAGGATCACGGCGCAAATCACGGATTTATAATCCTTATTTCGCTTGCCCTGGGAATCATCGTACAGCTCAACGTGTGGCGTGTTATCGGCGCATCCGGCATGCGTGGGCAAGATGTAGCCAACAAGCTACTGCCCGGTCTTGGATACGTTTTGGCTGCTCTTATATGTATCGGCGGACTTGCCTTTAACATCGGTAATGTTGGCGGTGCAGCGCTGGGGCTCAACGCCCTGTCAGGAGGGTCAATCCCACTTGCATTTGGTTACTGGATCTGCGGTGCAGCCGCAATCGTTATATTCTTATCCAAGAGCTCAAAAACCGTTGTAGACTGGGTCATGAAAATCATGGGTATTGTCATGATCGGTATTGTCTTTGTAGTTATGTTTATTACCCAGCCCCCTGTTGGCGAGGCAGCTCTGCGTACCTTTGTTCCGAACTTTGACGGAACGCCTTTCGGTGGTCTTATGATTGCATTTTTCCCGATTATGACTTATCTGGGCGGCACTGTTGGTGGCTACATCACATTTGCCGGCGCACACAGATTGCTTGATTCCGGAATTTCAGGTAGGGAAAATCTTAGGCAGATTACCATCAGCTCCGTACAAGGCATCTCCATTGCAGCAATAATGCGTGTGTTCCTATTCCTGGCTGTATTTGGTGTTGTCGCGGTCGGTACTGCGCTTGTTCCAATGGGTGCCGGAATCGAAGCCAATCCTGCGGCTGTCGCTTTCTATCATGGTGCGGGCGATCCCGGTTTCCGCTTCTTCGGTGTTGTCATGATGATTGCAGGCTTCACCAGTGTTATCGGTGCGGCATATACCAGCGTTACCTTCCTTAAGACCTTATCCAAAACAGTAGAGAAGTATGATCGTTATTTCGTCATCGGCTTTATTGTTGTTTCAACCATTATTGTCAGTGCCATCGGCTTGGCTCCTGCGGATCTGCTGGTCGTCGTTGGCTTCCTTAACGGACTGATCCTGCCGGTTACGATGGGTGTCATGGTGTTCGCCTGTCGCAGAAAAGACATTGTCGGAGACTACAAGCATCCCATGTGGCTTATGGTCGCAGGTATCGGCGTCGCTTTGCTCACTGCATATATGAGCGTTACAGCATTCCCCGGCATAATTGCACTCTTTAGCTAAACCCACAATTAGACATCATCCGCACATTCTGTAGGAGTGTGCGGATTCGCATAAGCTTAAGAGACGATGAAAATGGCTACGGCAAGCGATAGGGCGCAACTACCTTTCGCATATGACTCGAAAAAGGAGGAGTTTTCCTTGTTATACAAAACCGTAAAATATCTAACATTCGGTGACCGTGGGCTCATCGCCGAGTTTGGTGATGAAATCTCCCCGGAAATAAGCACGAAAGTGCGTGGGCTATATCTTGCAATCATAGATGCAGACATCCCCGGAATTACGGACCTAAACCCGACCTACCGCTCACTCATGGTCGAGTATGATCCCGGAGTTATCCTCTACGGGGAGCTTGTTAAGCAGTTACAGTCACTTGATAACAAAATGGGAAAGATGACACTTCCCGAACCGCATATTTTGGTCGTTCCCACGCTGTACGGCGGTGAGGAGTACGGACCGGATATGCAGACCGTAATGGAAACAAATGGCTTGACAGAGAAAGAGGTCATCGACATTCACAGCGGCATGGATTACCTTGTTTATATGCTCGGATTCACACCCGGTTTTTCCTATCTCGGCGGTATGGATCTACGCATTGAGACTCCCCGGCTCAAGAAGCCTCGTGTCCTAATCCCCGGTGGCAGTGTAGGAATCGCAGGCAAGCAGACGGGCATCTACTCCATTGACAGTCCCGGTGGCTGGCAACTCATAGGTCGCACCCCCATCTTAATCTACGACCCCTACCGTGAAAAACCGATTCTGCACAAAGCAGGTGACTATATTCGCTTTAAGGCAATTGATAAGGCAGAATATGACCGCATCGCCGCCGAAGTCGCAGACGGAACTTACGAATATCAGATATTCCCGATGAAAGGAGATTCGTAACGATGGAAAAAATTGAAGTCATAAACCCCGGACTGCTCACCACAGTGCAAGATCGTGGGCGCTTCGGGCATCAGCAGTCCGGTGTCAGTGTCTCCGGCGTGATGGATCCTTTTGCACATCGTGTTGCAAATATACTATGCGGAAATGATGACCAAAATGAAGCTGTGCTGGAAATCAGCATGATGGGGCCCATTCTCAAGTTCCATGCAGATGCTTACATAGCAATCACCGGTGGCAATCTTTCACCCATGATAGACGGCAATCCCATAAAAACATGGCAGAGCATCATCATCAAAGCGGGATCTACCCTTTCTTTCGGGCAGTTGGCATCCGGGGTGCGAGGCTATATCGGCATTCACGGGGGATTTGATATCCCTGTTGTGATGGGTAGTAAATCCACCTATGCCAGGGCAAAAATCGGCGGATTTGAAGGACGTGCACTGCAGAAGGGCGATATGCTTCCTTATTGCGTGTCCGATGTATCAAGGCAATCTCCACGTCAGATCCCACGGCAGTATTTGCCACGTTATGAGCGAGAGAGCGTTCTCCGTATAGTGCTTGGTCCGCAGGACGATGCCTTTACAGACTCAGGAGTCCAGACATTACTTACAAGCCCCTATAAGGTCACTCAGCAGATCGACCGCATGGGCTATCGGCTTGAAGGTGCAGTAATTGAGCACAAAGACAAGAGTGATATCATCTCAGACGGCATGACGATGGGCGCTGTGCAAGTCCCGGGTGAAGGTCAACCTATTATCCTAATGGCAGACCGACAAACTACCGGGGGCTATACCAAAATCGCAGCTATAATTTATGCTGACCTCTACAAGGTCGCACAAGCACAACCGGGCGATACTTTCCGTTTTGAAGCAATCCCCGTAGAAAAAGCTCAGGAGATTTATCGTACCTGGCAGAATGCTTTTTCGATTATCGCTGACAATCTGTTGCCCGTCGATAAAACAGTAAAGCACTATAATATCTACGCAAATGGAGCAATATACCCCATGACAATACATGAGACAGAATAGTTTTATCGCAAGCTTAAGGAACTGTATCAAAACGAAAAAACGGGACATCCAGGTGTGTGTCCCCTACAAAATACGGTTTGCTAAAGCAATAATACCGCAACATGTAGGGGCTGCACACCGGGCAGCCCGCGTTTTGATACAGTTCCTTAATATTATCTAGATTTACACCGCTTTAAGTCGCTCTTGTATCGGCACGCCGAATGGGCATCTTTCCTCACATGATCCGCAGCTTATACAATCTTTTCCGGTTGCAATCAGATGTGGGTCAGCTGCCGAAGCATCCGAGTTAATCCGAGCCATATCAAGTTGCTTCATTACCGCTGCAATATCGATATTTACCGGACATGGCTGGCAGTGCCCACAGTATACGCAACTGCCTTTAAAGTCATTGCGCACTGAGCCCATGATATTCGCATAATCTCTATCTGCATCGCTGACAGTATAGTATTTCATTGCTTCCGTAACTTCTTCTGCTGTCTGACATCCAAGCATCGCACTTGCCACCGCAGGACGCGTAAGGGCATAGTGGGTGCATTGCTGTGCGGTCATGGGCTTTGAAAATGGAGTGTGCTCCTGAGAAATAAGCTTACCACCGCCCAATGTCTTCATTGCCACGATTCCGATATTCTTTTGCTCACACAGCTTGTAAAGATTGGCACGTGTAGGCTCAATCCCATACATAAGCGCAGAGTCAAATCCCTCATGAACTTGCTTAATTGTCTCTGTATCCGGTGGCATCATGTCAAATGCCGGATTTAAGCTAAAGAACATCACTTCCGGGATATCGGTATTAATTACTTTGCTTGCAGCTATCGGATCGTGTGATGAAAACCCGATATGCCTTATATCGCCTTTTCGCTTTAGCTCAAGAGCATAATCGATAATATCCGACTTAAATACTTCTGTTATATGCTTGTCGGAGTCTATGATGAAAAGCATACCGACATCGACATATCCGAATATACTTAGCATCTCGTCAAAATATTTTCGGACTGTCTGCATATCCCGGCTGATATCGTACTGCTGTCTTATATCCGTCGAGCAGATTGCACCTTGGAGTATCAGCTCCTTTCGCTTATCTCCAAGAGCCTTAGCGATATGCTCTCTTATTTCAGTTCCGGGCATAAAGCAGTCTAAGAAGTTAATGCCACTTGCAAGTGCGGCATCTATTGTTTCCTTTACCTGCTCGTATGGTTTTCTGTCTAAGTGTTCGCAACCTAAGCCGATTTCACTGACGACAAGATTTGTCTTTCCAAGAGTGCGATATTTCATGTGGGTGCCCTCCTTCATTATATAAAAGCATTATAGTGCTACTATGCCTTTTAATCAAGACGTAGTAGCATTACTAGTATCTATTTAACTAATTTTTATCGTTGTGTCATTACTCGCATTGCATTAAACACAGCAAGTAAGCTCACCCCAACATCGGCAAACACAGCTTCCCACAACGAAGATATCCCGAGTGTCGCCAAAAACAAAAACAATATCTGAACACCCAGGCTCATTACTATATTCTGCCGAACAATGCGCTTGGTAAATCGGGCAATCTTAATCGCTTCAATCAGTTTCGAAGGCTCATCAGTCATCAGGACCACATCGGCAGCCTCGATAGCAGCATCTGAACCCAGCCCGCCCATAGCAATCCCAACATCAGCCATAGCCAAAACCGGAGCATCATTTATACCATCTCCGACAAAAGCTAATGTCGCCTTGCCACGCTTTTGCCGACTTAATTGCTCAACTTGCTCTACTTTTTGCTGTGGCAGAAGCCCGGCTTTAACTTCATCTATTTGCAGCTCACTTGCTATGTTCTCTGCAATTTGCGGCGTGTCTCCTGTGAGCATTATGGTCTTTCGTATGCCTAATTTCTTAAGTGCATCAACCAGCCCATAACTGTCTTTCTTTATCTCGTCTGAAATGAGGATGCATCCGGCAAAAATGCCATTTACAGCCACATATACTTTGGTTGAAGCGCTCTCTGCCGGGGTATATATGATGCCTGCTTGATCCATCAATTTTTCGTTTCCTGCCAAAACCGTCTCGCCCCTAACCTTGACACGCACGCCGTGCCCTGCAAGTTCTTCATAGTCAGACAATTCGCTCTTATCTACCTCTGTGCCATACGCTTTTTGGATAGACAGTGCAATCGGGTGATTAGAAAATGCTTCGGCATATGCTGCCCGGCTCATAAGTTCGCTTTTGCTAAATCCATTTGCCTCTTGTAGCTCAGTAACACGAAAAACTCCCTCGGTCAACGTCCCTGTCTTGTCAAGCACAACTACATCTAAACTTGCAAGAGCTTCTATATAGTTTCCGCCTTTGACCAATATTCCTTTCTTTGAAGCTGCACCGATTCCGCCGAAAAATCCCATAGGAATAGAGAGCACCAAGGCACAAGGGCAGGAAATTATTAGGAAGATTAGCGCACGATGAATCCAGTCTGTCCATATTCCTCCGAAAAATAAAGGTGGTATCACTGCAAGCAATACAGCAGCTATTACAACGGTCGGCGTATAGATCTTTGCAAACTTATTGATAAAAGTTTCGGTAGGTGCTTTTTTGTCTGCGGCATTTTCCACAAGGTCAAGTATTTTTGACACCGTAGACTGCTTGAAGGTCTTAGTTGCTTTGATGGTAAGTAAGCCATTTTGATTGATGCAGCCGGATAAAACTTCATCGCCACACTCGGCATTTCTCGGCACAGATTCCCCGGTTAATGCAGAGGTATCAAGCATACCCTTCCCCTCTATTACAGTGCCATCCAATGGGATCTTCTCACCGGGCTTTACTATGAATATATCTCCAATTTTTAATGCTTCAGGGGCTACTTTCTTAAGCTCCCCATCTTGTAAAACATTAGCATAATCAGGACGTATATCCATCAAGTCGCCAATGCGTTTTTTAGATTTAGCTACTGCTATTTCTTGAAAAAACTCACCTACTTGATAGAACAGCATTACTGCCATTGCTTCGGGAAATCTGCCAATTGCAATTGCGCCTAATGTTGCTATGCCCATAAGGAAGTTTTCGTCGAAAATTCTCCCTTGTAAGATATTCCTTACCATCCGAAAAAGCACATTATGTCCGAGCAAAATGTAGCTTCCGGCAAAAACAAGCGTAACTATGCGCTCATCTATACCTGTGTCAATCACATATTCCAGCAGTATTCCTGCAATAAAAATAAGCGCTCCAACTATGAGCCAAGCTGCCTTTTTCCGGTTCACTTGCGGAGAAGGACCTAGATTTCTTTCCTTTACGATGGTCTCCATAGATGCACAGCTACAGCAGTCATCATGGCATGTTGTTTTTTGAGACATTGTGTATTTCCTCCATTTTCCATTTAATAAAACAATTGAGCAATCATTCAATCGTTGGGGTAAATTTTTATTCTTCGCTATGCGCAAAACCATTTTCGAGCATTTCGCAGACATGAGCATCTACGAGAGAATAATAGACATTCTTTCCCTCTTTTTCATTGTGGACAAGATTCATAAGGCGCAGTGATTTTAGCTGATGAGAGACCGCAGATTTTGTCATGCCCAGTAGCACCGCAAGATCGCAGACGCACATGCGCTCTTTTGATAGCGCCCACATAATCTTAAGACGTGTAGGGTCGGCAAACATTTTGTAGAGGTTCGAAAGTGTGCGAAATTGTTCTCCCACAGGCATTGCATCTCTCACTCGATTGATTACATCTTCGTGAATTGCATTACAATCACAAGTATATTGTGTTCGGCTCATCGTATCCACCTCTTTTGCGATAATTGAATGATTGCTCAACTGTTTATTGATTTTAGCATATACCGATTGTGTTGTCAATAGGTTTTTATATGTTTTTTTATATGTTACAAC
>Ga0123355_10002738_pt1 | contig 24988 bp, 22 predicted proteins | sample TergutEmb28metaG_3_FD_89872 | JGI IMG/M metagenome (GOLD analysis project Ga0123355, IMG submission 89872) | Embiratermes neotenicus P1 segment gut microbial communities from Petit-Saut dam, French Guiana - Emb289 P1 | ecosystem: Host-associated > Arthropoda: Insects > Digestive system > Gut ...
AGGGGGACGATACGCGCAATACACCGGGACGTAATGCTCACCGGCAGCTTTAACAGGGCCGCAAATACTATAGAAGTCAACACCCACAGCATAGACATATCGGGCATATATGACACCAACAGGCTTTGGGATACAGACGCGCTGCGCGGGCGGCCGCTCTCTCAGCAGGTAACGGCAACCGTGATGCGGGTATATCACGAGCGCGTGCAGACCGGTACCTTTTACGACCGCGTTCACCGCGTTACCCGGAACAGCTACAGGTATGAACGGCGCGAGGAGATTCTGGAAACGAGAACCATTCACACGCAGGGCGGAAGTTATACGCTTAGAAACCTGCCGGCGCCGGCCATGCGGGAACATATCTCTGTGAAGCTGCGTACTAACGATTCGCGTGGCCGCACGGTTGAGGAACGGGTGAACATTTGGCCCGGCGGCGCGCGGTTCTTTAACATGGGGCACGAGGACTATGGAATCCACCGTTATTCGCTGACTTTAAACCATGACCCTGAGTTCGACGATCCGGACGAGGAGGAAGACGCCGATATCTGGTGGGGGTGGGGCCCCGAATGGTGGCGGTTTTACGGCAACCGCAACAGTTTTGTGGACGGTCAAAACACCACATTCTCCCTGCGCAACAACGCCCACGTCGTTGAGGAAACCTCCGGGTTTATACTGAGCGCGGTTGTGCAGGACGGATTTTCGTCAGTAAGCGTTACCCAAGGCAATCAGGTCGCGGTGCCATATGCCGAAAGCCTGCTGCCCAACTACATACTCACCGGCGCCTTCTTCGACGGCAGGCATATCTTCGATCTGGGCAATACTTATATGGGCTTTAATCCCGAGCGCCGCGAACTTGAGATAACCCTAGAGCCGGACAGACAGGTATATGCTCCCGGAAGCGAGATGCGGGTATCTGTAAGCGTGGTGGACGCCTTTACCGGACAGCCCGCGGCAAATACCGTTGTGTTGCTCAGCGTGGTGGATGAAGCTATCTTCGCGGTCAGGGAGCAGCACACCAACCTGATTGCTTCCCTTTACCGGGACATATTTTTCCCGCGCATTCACAGGTATACATCTTTCACTCAGTTCAGGGCATTTGGTCAGGGCGGCGGCGGTGGCGGCGATGACCCGCAAATCCGTCAGGACTTCCCCGATACGGCTCACTTTGCCACAGCCACTACCGACGAGAACGGGCGTGCCCATATTACGGTCGGGGTGCCCGACAGCATAACAAGCTGGCGGCTTACTTCGCTTGCCGTATCCCCTCAGGGCCGCGCGGGCAACACAAGGATGAATGTGACCGCCAGCCTTGACTACTTCGTCATGCCGATAGTCAACCAAACGCTGCTTGAGGGCGATTCGTTTGTAGTCGGGCTGTTCAGTGCAGGCATTGGGGTTGGCGCTGACGACCCGGTTAACTATCGTGTCCGGCTTGTGGGCGAAGGCGTCGATCTTGTGCGGGAGGCGTCGTCCACTGTGCGCGGATACGCTTCGGTCGATTTCGGCAGGTTAGGTCTGGGTGATTATACAGTCACGGTGGAGGGTACGAGCGGTCAGCACCGCGACGCCATGCTGCTGCCTGTGCAGGTAATAGCTTCGGGGATAGAGGTTTCAAGGGTAGAAACTTTCAACCTGAGCGACGGTATAGATATCGACCCGCTGCGCTGGCCGGTAAGCATTGTGTTTTACAACGAAAACTTGATAACCTATGCTGCCGTCTTCCGCTCAGTGGTTTCGGGGGCTTGGAGCAGCTGGCGAACCGAAGCGCGGCTGGCCCGCAGATTTATCTCCGAACAAGACACTTGGTACCGCGAGGTCTTCGGGCAGGAATACATTTCGGACGTCAGCGGCAGGCGGGTTTTGAGCATACTCCCCCACGCGCGCTCAAGTATCGAACTGACTACGCTGGCGCATCTGGCGCTGCCCAATCTGGTAGAGCTGGTATACGATGTCGGCGGTTATGAGGGCAGGGCTTCGGCCAATTTTATCGGGCGGGCGCTGGCCGGGCAGGAAATGGGCGTTGATTTATCCCGCTATATCGAACAGGGCGCGGGGTTGGATCACATCGACAGGATATACCTGACCATGGCAATGTATATTTCCGGTGATACGACAGGCGCGCGCAGATGGTACGATACCTTGGTGGGAAGCCGTCTAAGCGAGCATACTGTCATTATTGGCGCCAGGGCGCTTTCGGTTACTGACCCGACCGGAGTAAACAGCGAGATGCAGACAACGGCAGCCGCGCTGATGCTGGCAACGCTTATGGGCAGTGAGGACGCGCATGGCCTTGCGCTCTACTTATCGCGCCGTCGGCCACGCTTTGGTGAGCCGCACCTGCTTGAGCAGATTTTCTATTTGCAGAACTTTGCGCCCACAGGCGATAACGCGGCCACTTTCAGCTACCAGCTCGGCGGGGAAACTATTACTCATACAGTCACCACCGATACGGTAAGGCTCAGCTTAAACCGCAGCGAATTTGCACAGGCGAACTTTGCGCTGCTCTCCGGGCAGGTATACGCCGACATCTACTTTGCCGGCGCGCCGGATCAAACCGCAAATGAAGCCAGCAGGCTTATCGGGCTTACCAAAACCCTTGAGCCGGTGGGCGGAGAGTTTGAAGCAGGCGGGCTTGTGCGAATCACCTTAACGCCCGATCTTTCCGCGTTTGATTTGGCTATTGGTTCGACCATGCTGGTTATTGATGATTATATTCCGACCGGTATGCGGTTTGAACGGTTTGCACGCTCATCGGGCCCCGGTTGGTGGCTGGCCAAACGTCAAGGCCAGCGCCTGCAATTCAGCGCCGTTGGTGGTTGGCAGATTGCCGAAAGCTACCGCGTACTTGGGCCGATTGTTTACTACGTTAGGGTTGCCACGCCCGGTGAATATGTAGTTGAGAGCGCCTTTATCAGCAGTGCTGTCTCCGATACTTGGGGCGCCAGCGAGCGCAGCACTGTGGTTATAGAACGGTAATCGCGCAATAAGTTTATCATATATCGAAAAACACCGCTCTCCGGCGGTGTTTTCTTTTATACGAACAACTATTTGACAAAATCCAGCAATGACTGTATAATTACCCTAAATTGTGACCTTCTAAACTTAGACTAAGGATGTGTATTGTTTTGATTCTCAGAAAACGGCTATCTTCTTTACTTACTGTTGCCTTGGCTCTGGCGCTTGTTTTCGCCTTGGCCGCCTGCGGCCGACCCGCTACGGAACCCACGCCCACTGCCCCGGTGGATCAGTATCCGGCCCCGGCCCCAACAATTTTTCGCGTTGGCATGGAAGCTGCCTACGCCCCCTACAACTGGACTCAGCCGGATGATTCCAACGGTGCGTGGCCCATTTACGGCAGCCCTGATTTTGCCCACGGCTACGACGTAATGATCGCGAAACATCTCGCCGCGCACGCGGGTTTCGAACTTCAAATCGTCAGGCTGGACTGGGACTCCATCATTCCGGCTGTACAAGCCGGTCATATAGACGCAGCGATAGCGGGCCAGTCGATCACCGCCCGCAGGCTTGAAGTTGTAGACTTTACAACCCCGTATTTTTACGCGTCCATAGTAGTGCTTGTCCAAGCCGACGGGCCTTTTGCGGACGCTGCGGGAATATCTGATCTTTACGGCGCGATCGGAACCTCCCAGATCAACACAGTTTGGTACGACGTTATCCTGCCCCAGGTACCCGGCGCAGTGATACGTCCTCCCCAAAATTCCGCCCCCGAGATGATCGTAGCTCTTAACGCTGGCGCGGTAGACATGGTTGTCACCGACATGCCCACCGCTATGGCCGCCGTTATTGCCCATCCGAATTTAGTGTATCTTGACTTCACCTATTCCGATGATCCGTTTCATGTTACCGATGAGCAGACACACATCGGCATTTCGGTAAGACAAGGCAATACAGAGCTTCTTGACGCTTTGAACGCGGGCCTTGCCACGCTTACGGTAGACGACTTTAACCGGATGATGCAAGAAGCGATCGCGATACAGCCCCTCGCCGGATAGGTATCAGAAATTAGAAATTAGGAATTAAGTACGGGCGTTTATATGTAAACGCCCGTAGTTATTGTATCACTGGGAATTTTATCACCGGGAGAATTTATATGGGAAGACTACCGCCTGATTTCTTGGGAAGAATGATCTTTATACTGGAAATTTATGGCCCGTCCTTTTTGCGCGGAGCGGGCACTACCATGCTTATTGCGCTGGTGGGCACGTTTATCGGCTGTTTGATCGGGTTTGTCGCGGGAATTATTCAAACCATCCCCGTAACAAAACACGACAACATAATAAAACGCGGCTTTTTGAAAATAGTAAAATTGATCCTGTATATTTATGTTGAACTATTTCGCGGCACGCCGATGATCGTGCAGGCCATGTTTATTTTTTTCGGCGCAGCTATGGTGTTCGGCATCATCATGTCGATGTGGTTCGCGGCCTTTTTTATCGTGTCCATCAATACCGGCGCTTATATGGCGGAAACGATGCGGGGCGGGATCCTTTCCATCGACCCGGGCCAGACCGAAGGGGCAAAAGCCATAGGGATGAATCACGTGCAGTCAATGATAAACGTGATACTTCCCCAAGCGCTTCGCAACATAATGCCCCAGATCGGCAACAACCTTATCATAAACATAAAGGATACTTCTGTGCTGTCGGTTATCGGGGTGGTGGAACTGTTCTTTACCACCAGAGGAATAGCCGGGGCCTTTTACACTTACTTTGAGGCGTTCACCATATGTATGGCCATCTACTTTGTAATGACCTTTGCCTGTTCGCGGCTGTTGCGCTTTTGGGAATCAAAAATGGACGGGCCGGACAGCTACGACCTAGCTACCACCGATACTCTTACGCACACCAGCGGGATGCATACTTACAAGGCGAAGGGGGGGCGTAAAAGATGAGCGGCCAGCCTATTTTACAAATCTCAAACCTGAGCAAGTCCTTTGGGAAAAACGTAGTCTTAAAGCATATTGATTTTTCGGTTATGCAAAGGGATATCACCTGCGTGATCGGCTCGTCCGGTTCGGGTAAATCCACCCTGCTGCGCTGCGTCAACTTGCTGGAACAGCCAACTTCGGGCGAAATCGTTTACGAGGGTATAAATATAACAAGCGGCAAGATGAAGGAGTCGGAATACAGGGCCAAAGTCGGAATGGTTTTTCAAAGCTTCAACCTTTTCGCGAACATGACCGCCCTGCAAAACTGCATGGTAGGCCAACTCAAGGTGCTGCGAAAGGATAAGGAAACCGCATGGAAGAACGCTATATTTTACCTTGAAAAAGTTGGCATGGCGCCTTATATCAACGCGAAGCCCCGGCAGCTTTCGGGCGGGCAAAAACAGCGTGTCGCTATTGCGCGCGCGCTTTCGATGGATCCGCGCGTACTTTTGTTCGACGAGCCAACCAGCGCCCTTGACCCGGAAATGGTGGGCGAAGTTCTCGAAGTTATGCGCAAGTTAGCTAAAGAGGGACTCACCATGATTATCGTCACCCACGAGATGGCTTTCGCCCGGGATGTAGCCACCCGCGTTATCTTTATGGACGGCGGCGTTATTGTGGAGGACGCCCCGCCGGAAAAACTTTTTGATGATCCCCAAAACCCGCGTACAAAAGAGTTCCTTGCCCGGTTCCGGCAAAGCTAAAGCAAAAGAACGGATGCAGAGCAAAAGAAAAACAAACGTATTAAACGCAACAGGCAGAAGCGGTGGTTCCGCTACTGCCTGTGCTTATTTACAGACTTTATGCGAAGCAGCAAAAGGCATAACCCCCGGGAATCGTATTGCGATCACGATTTCCGGGGGTTATGCTTTGGCAGGGGTGGAAGGAATCGAACCCTCACTAAAGGTTTTGGAGACCTCTGTCATGCCATTTGACCACACCCCTGTGTTTGTCGGCGCCACGCCAACAAACATGATTATAACAAAAAAGTAAAGACATGTCAATTAAACGCTGCCAATATGCGCATAATTATTTCATAATCCGTCACCATAATTAAAAGAATGCGTCGAAAGGCGGTTATATGATGAAGCGGATAAAAAAGCTGTTATATATCACAGGAGCCATCGTCCTGATAAGTATATGCGTTAATATGTTTTTTGGGCCACACAATATAGCTGCCGGGGGGCTTACCGGTCTGGCCATTATACTGGAAAGACTATTGGGTTTGGAGCGTTCGCTTGTAATACTTGTCGGAAACGCGATATTGCTTGTTGTTACGCTCATTTTTTTAGGCAGAGAAATATTCTTCAATACGGTGATCGGGGCAATTCTGTTGCCGGTTTTTATAGGTATCGTTCCGCAAATAACTCTGGTTAAAGATACCATGCTCTCTATGATGGTGGGCAGCGTAATATTTGGCGCGGCTGTTTCTATTTTGTATTTTAACAAAGCCTCCAGCGGCGGCACTGCAATACCGCCGCTGATATTAAAAAAATACTTCAATATCAGCACTTCGGTCGGTTTGTTTTTTACGGACGGCGTTGTTGTGATTTTATGTCTTTTGGTTTTCAGCGTGGACGCCTTTTTTTACGCGGTTTCATCTATTTTTATAACTTCAGCGGCTATGAATTTTATCGAGAACGGCATTAATAAGAAAAAAATGGTCTATATCATCAGCGATATGAATGACTCGATAACGAAGGAGATTTTACATGACATAGGCCGCGGCGTAACGATTATACCCGTAATAGGCGCGTACAAACAAAGCAAAAGGCAAATGCTGATGGTTACGCTGGGTACGAAGGATTATCAGCAGCTTTTATCTATAGTGGACAAATATGATAAAAAAGCTTTTATGATTACCGATACCGTATCCGATGTGCATGGGCAAGGTTTCACCTACGAATCAGGGAGCGTTTAAGTTTGGAGGCGGAACATCTCTTTTTGAATATTCCGCCATAACCGTATCGAAGTCCTTCACTATTTGGCTATCTATATATCCCTTCTCAGCCATGTTCCACAGTATCGGCATTGTTTCGGCGTGGCTTCGTTCGGGGTGATAGGGGCGTTCCTCGCTTACAGCCTGATAAATATCAGTGCAAGCAAGAAGGCGAGAAACAAAATCCAGTTCTTCCGCGTTTTTTGCAAAAGGATATCCTGATCCGTCGAATTTTTCGTGATGGCTTGAAGCCCATCTGCAAATATCTTCAAATCCGGTTATCCCACATAAAAGGTCATAAGTCTTTTTTACATGACCTTTTATTATGGCGAACTCGACGTCAGTAAGCTTTCCGGGCTTTTCCAATACATTCGTGGGCGAGGCAAGCTTTCCGATATCGTGTATTGACGCGGCAAGGTAAACTTTCGAACGCAAAACAGGATCAAAACCGTAATACCCGCCCATCAGCCAGGCCCTGTTAGCGATTTGAACGGAGTGTTTTCTGGTAAAAACCGATTTGCGATCAATTATTTTAGCGGAAAGACCGGCAAGGCGCATGAGCGCTTCATCCCCCACGTCTACCTGCCATGCGGGCAGCATCCGCGCCGCGGTTTCGTTTATGTTCTCATCGCGAAGCATTAGCAGCGTATCTGCATTAAAAACAGCAAGCATGGCGTCCGCTGCCGTTTTTGTGTAGCGCTTTCCCGACTCTGCGCTGATCTCTTTTTGAATGGCCGATATTTTTTTAACAGGCGTTTGGTGCAAATGGTGTTTTATGTCAATCATTTCGGAAAGCGCAATCAGTTGCGCGCCGATGGGGAACTCGCCTTCCTTTTTGCCAAATGGGCCTCCTCCGTCCGCCCGTTCGTGGTGATATAACACAAGACCGCTTACATCAGATTTGAAAGGAAGATCATCAACGTTACGCTGTCCATATAAACAGTGAAGCTTGAAATCCTTATCATACCTGTCGCCGTTTTTACTCTTGTACAATACGTATTCGGTAAGGGCGTTGTCGTGTAAAAGAGCGCAGGATGTAAGCGCCCTGATCTCTTCTTCGTTCATAGCCAATTCTCTGCCCATCATGGCGCATAAGACCGCGGTACGCTTTCCATGATTTGCGCTGGCGCCTAAAAGCTCGCTCTCCACGATTTCGAGCGCGGCAGCTATGGCGTTAATGAGCTCATCCATACGTATGTTCATAACGATCCCTCTATTTTAGTCTGTATGAAACAACTGTAATCTTCCCGTTCCATTTTGTGTCTACTTCATACATGTCCGGGTATTTTTGGAGCAAATCTGATAATTTCAGGAATCCGTGCGCTTTTAATCTAAAATCAGGCCGGGCGCGCTTTATGTAATTCCCCGCAGCAGAGGCGTGTACCCAACCATCATCATCCTGATAGGTTTCACTTGCGGCAATAAGTAATTTGTGAATTTCCAGAATATCATATATTCCGGAATCCTGTTTTTCAGTGTATGCTTTTTCCTCGGTTGCCTCTTTATCAACGCTATCTTTTGCAACTTCTTTTTTATTGATAAGATGTCCGGTCAGAATAAAGCTGTCACATGAATTTCTTAAAGCGATAGGGGTTTTATCTTCGCCGACGACAAAAACATATGCTCCTGTTTCACGCAGTCTGATCGCCAAGGGAGTGTAATCAGCGTCACTGCACACAATAACAAACGCGTCGTAATTTTTTGTATATAACAAATCCATCGCGTCAATGACAAGCGCAATATCGGTAGCGTTTTTTCCTTTTGTGTACGCGAATTGCTGCTCCGGCTTAATAGCCAGTTGTTTCAGTTCCTCCTCCCAGTGTTTCAGCAAAGGATTCTTCCAGTCCCCGTATGCTTTCTTCACGATTATTCTGCCATATTTTGAGATCTCATCAAGTATTGCTTTTAACGCTTTTAGCTGAGCGTTGTCCGCATCTATCAATACGGCTATTTTATCCAGGTTAAAATTATTTTCCATTATTCACCCTCATTAAGGCATTAGTTTTGAGCGGATAAGTGCAGTTGTTGATGTAATATATGAATCGCTCATGATCTCAAATTTGATTGCGCCGTCTACAATAAACGGGCTCAATCTCGTATAAATGTCGTCACTAATTGTACCATACTGCCCCATAAATGATCGTAGCCTGGCACTAAAGCTAAATTCCAGTTTTTCTCTGGGAGAAAGGGCAAGGTACGAATTGATTATATTTAACATGGAGTTTCTGTCGCGCGGCAAAGCACCGAAAATACTAAGCAGGTTGGTGGCGCTGTCGCTCAAAAATTCAATATCGCACTTGATGTTTTCCACCAGAATTTTTAATTCCTGAACAACTTCTTCCTCAGATGCTTCCATAAAAGTGCCGTCTTTGCTCATCTCCATAAGCGGGGTCATTGGAAACAGCTCAAGCGTCCTTAACCTGACATAATCCGGCTTGATCGCGTTGATTACTCTGGCCGTTTCATAAGCGTGATCCTGCGATAGCCTGCTCCCGCCAAGGCCCGGCATGATATATACGGAACAGGACATACCGGCGTCTTTTATCTTTAAGCAGCCTTCAATATGCTCGGCGGAGGTTACGCCCTTATTCATCAGCGTCAACACCTTGTCGGAACCGGACTCAAGGCCAAAATGAACGCGGTGGATACCGGCGTTGCAAAATTCCTTAAGTTCGCCAAGAGGGCGAACCGCGGCGGTTTTGCTTCTGCCGTATATTGTGAACCTGTCCAGCGAAGAAAAATTCTTTTTAATGTGGTCAATGACCTCATGCAGAAAGTCAGTCCTTAAAACAAGCGAATCCGCATCTCCGATAAAACATGTTTTTCCGCCGCCCATTCTCCAAGCCATTACATGATATAAACTGTCTTCCAAAACAGGCTTATCCTTAAACCATGACATGAACCATTGCATTCTTTCATCCATGCCGCTGTTAACAGTACTTTTAGCGGTTATGTCTGCTTCCGTTATATTTTTTGCTTTTTTAATTTTACCGGCAAGCGACGACAAGCCATGCATACCGACGCCAGTCTCAGATATGAGATCGTCTATCCTTCTGGCATTTGAAATATCGGCCTTCACTTCTTCAAGAGACCTTTTTGAGCGGCTGTCTATTGTTTTATATACAGGGCAAAAATTGCACTTGTTCCAATAGCAGCTTCGTGTAACCCTGAACGACAGGCTTTGGTTTTCGGTTGGCGGGCGTATTGACGCTATTTCAAATGGCTCAATGGCAGTAATAAGATCGAAATTACTCACGTTAACCCCCCTCCATTTCGGTTGCAATAACAACGGACAGGGACGGCAGAAAAACGCCACTCCTGTCCGTTCCATTTGTATTCACTTTCCGAAAGTTTCAGCGCCTTAAAAAACAGGGACAACTCTCCCGGCGTATCTGGTGTTGATAAACTCTCTCACCGCGTCCGAGTTAATCACATTTATCAGAATCTGAACTCTTTCGTCATCCTCATTGCCCGCTCTGACAACGATATAGTTCGCGTAAGTAATCGCGCTGAGCGAATCCGCTTCCTCTGCGGCCACCGAATCGGCTTCCAGTTCCAGCCCGGCCTGAAGCGCGAAATTACCGTTAATGACCGCCATATCCACATCGGGAAGTATATGTGGAAGCTGGGCGGCTTCCAGCTCTCTGATATCAATGTTCAGCGGGTTTTCTATAACATCCATTCTGGTTGCCATAATCCCCGCGCCGTCCCTGAGGGTAATCAACCCCGCGGCTTCCAGCAGTTGAAGCGCACGCGCCCCGTTTGTCGCGTCGTTTGGTATCGCGATTATCGCGCCGTCGGCCAGCTCCTCAAGCGATCGGGTTCTTGCTTTATACAGGCCCAGAGGCTCAAAATGGACAGCAAATAACGCAACCATCTCTGTTCCATGCGTTTCGTTAAAACTGTTCATATATGGAACATGCTGGAAGTAGTTAGCGTCAATATCACCGGCCTGCGTAGCCAGATTCGGCTGTACAAAGTCTGTGAAGGTTCTGATTTGAAGTTCGATCCCTTCCTCCAGCATTTTATCCTGAATAAACTCTAGGATTTCGGTGTGGGGAACAGGCGTCGCGCCTATTACAAGCGTTCTGATTTCCGGCGCTTCCGGCGCCACAGGCTCGTCCGGTGCTGCTGGCGTTGGCGGAGTCGGGCTTCCGCAGCCAGCGAACATAGCAAGCGAAAGAGCTAAAACCAGTGTCAACGCAATCAGTGTTATTCTTTTCATTACTTTCCTCCGAATTGAATTTTTCGTATATATGATAAAGGCTTTAAAGAACTACCTTTTATCAATCTTTCTTGCAAGTAGATTGCCGAAAAATTGTCCGATCATGACCAGAATAATCAAAAGAGCTACCGTAATCCACATGATATCCCTCTGCCACCTGAAGTACCCGTAAGTAATCGCTACAAAACCCAGCCCATCTCCGCCCAGAATACCCGCCATGGCTGAAAAGCCGAGAATCGTGGTAGCCGATATCGCCGCACCCAGAACAAGGGAAGGCTTTGCTTCCGGAACTAAGACCTTATAGATTATTTGGAATGTGGAAGCCCCCATTGAACGCGCCGCCTCGATAACGCCTTTGTCCACGTCATTTATCGAGTTTTCAACCAGCCGCGCTACGAACCCAAAAGACGCAATCACAAGCGTTACCGTCATCGCCCGGTAGCCTAACGCCGTGCCAACGATCATTCTGGTAATAGGGACTACAACGATAACTAAAATCAGAAAAGGCACGGCTCTCATTATGTTGATAAATGTTCCCACTATCCAGTTTAAGGGCCCCATCGGTTTGATGCCTTCCCTAGCGGTAACACTGAGCAGGATTCCCAAAGGCAGCCCAAGCAGGTATGAGCCAAGGGTGGCAATAATAGTCATATACAGTGAGCGCCCGGTTTCTAAAATCAACATGTCAATTAATACATCAGTGGGCATCCGCAGTCACCTCCTCAACGCCAACGCCTTTGGAACGCAGATATCCGACCACTTTTTCCGCCTGCAATTCATCTTCCGGCAATTGGACGATCATATGGCCCAGAGCTTTGCCCTCTATATCTTTCATATCGGCAAACATAATGTTTACCGGCGCTTTGCAATCCAAAATCATGTTGGAAAACACCGGCTCATAAGAAGAACTTCCGTCAAAAACGATGCGGATACACCGCTCGCCGATGTATATGCCGCGTTTACCCTCATCCGGATAAACTAGCTTACGCGCCGCGGCGCTTTTAGGTTGGGTAAAAATTTCTTCCACCGATCCGGTTTCCGCTACGCATCCGTCTTCCAACACGGCAACGTGACTGCATATTCTTTCGATGACGCCCATCTCATGGGTGATGATTACTATGGTGATGCCCAGTCTTTTGTGGATATCTTTCAGCAGCGTCAAAATTGCCCTGGTGGTTGTCGGATCAAGAGCTGACGTCGCTTCGTCGCACAAGAGAACCTTTGGATCGGTGGCCAGCGCCCGCGCTATGGCTACCCGCTGTTTTTGCCCGCCGGAAAGCTGAGAGGGATAACTTTTCTCTTTATCGGAAAGCCCGACAAGTTCCAAAAGCTCGCGCGCTTTCTTTTTCGCTTCCCGCCCGGATATGCCTGAGATCTCAAGTGGAAAGCAGACATTGCTTAAGGCGGTGCGCTGCGCCAGCAGATTAAACTGCTGAAAAATCATGCTCATGGATCTGCGGGTTTTGTTCAGTTCATTTGCGCCGAGCGCCATCAGGTCTTTTCCGTCGAAAAACACGCTACCCGCAGTCGGCTTCTCCAGCGCGTTAATGCACCTGACAAGCGTACTCTTGCCGGCTCCGCTCATGCCTATAACTCCGTAAATATCGCCGTTATAAATATCAAGGTTCAAATTATCAAGGGCGGCAACTTTTGCCCCCTGTGAAACGAACACTTTACTGAGGTTCCGAATTTGAATAATTGGCGCTCTGTTTTTTTGTTCCAAAATCATTCACGCTTCCTGCATTTTTAAAAACATACCATATATTTTACTCTATTGTCTTATTAAATGCAACAACAAAGCAAACATTTTTGAGCGAAACGACAAAAGTCTGAAACTTTCTTTATACTCATTCCACTTTAAAAAGCATCCGCTTTTTAAAGACGCGGTCCTGCAAGCCGCGTCCGGCGCTTTGCGCTGGGGAAACCGTGTATAGCAATTCAGCATGAAAAACAAGCCGACAAGCCGAGGAGAGGATGGGCGAAAATTCTTTCGTTGATTTTGCCGCTTCGCTCATGATATAATTGCTTAATGTAGCAATACGATATGAAGGAGCGCGTTATGAAATTTAAAACAAAAATTGACTGGTGGTTACATCTATTATTTGTTGTCTGGGTTGGTTTTAATGTCTGGTCGATAGCAAGCTTAATCAACAACGAGGCCGGCAGTCTGATGACAGCAATTATTTTTACGCCGCTCAGCATATTTCTGATCGTGCCGATATGGCTGAACACATATTATTATTTGGGCGAAAATGAACTGCTTGTAAAATGCGGGCTTTTCAATATCGCGAAAATAGACTACAGATCAATAATAAGCGTGAACAAAACCAGAAGCCTCATAAGCTCGCCCGCGCTGTCGCTTGACCGCCTTGAGATCACATCCGCCGCTAAAAGTGGCGGATTCAACAACTCGGTTATCATTTCCCCGAAAGACAAGCAGGGTTTTACAGAGCAGTTAAAGATTAGAAATAAAAACATTGAAATATCTGACGTCGTAAGACCGATGTCGCAAGCGTACAAATTCCTGATGGGGGGAATATTGGCGGTAGTTTTAATCGGGGGTGGTCTCTTGTTTATTCTTGGCGAGAGGGAACCTATGGTCATTATTCAAGATCACAGTATACAGATCAGAGCTATGTACGGACTACGCATTCCCCTTGCCGACATAAACGACATCACTCTCTTGGATCAAAGCATGAGGGAGATAGGCGCAGGCAGGAGAACGAACGGATACAACGGGGCTGCGTGGAGAGGGCATTTCACAGCGGGATTGCTTTTTGTGCTGCCGGATTCATCGCCTACCATTCGCATTGAACGCGAGCGCGGAAGCGATATTTTTATCAGCTTCCGGGATAACGCGCGGACAGAGATGTTATATTATGAATTGGCTGCATTGGATACGGCGTAAGTGGAGGCAGTCATGAAGGAAATCGAAAAGAATCTTTATCGCCTGCAGATACCCCTGCCCAAAAGCCCGCTGAAATTTATCAGCTGCTATCTATTTCGCGGGGAGCGGCGCCATCTGCTTGTTGATACGGCTTTTAACCACGATATCTGCGAGCAGGCGCTTTATGAGCAGCTCGGCAAAGCGGGTGCGGCTATTGAAGATACCGATATATTTATCACACATTTGCATGTGGATCACTGTGGCTTGATCGGCAGATTAAAGCGCCCGAAAAACACGATTTACGCCAGCGCACAGGAAAAGCGGTGGATAGACTTTATGCAGCACCCGGATCACGCGGCATGGCTTGAGCAGGGCAATATACGCGCGGGCGTTCCGGACAAATATGCCATACTCGCCAATGGTCATGTGGCACACAGGCGAAAAAGCGGCAGTTTGGTCGATATAACCGTCCTGCGCGAGGGTGACCGGTTTGAAATAGGCGGGTTTGACCTTGAAGTGATTGAGCTTCCCGGTCACACCCCCGGGCAGCTTGGGCTGTGGGAGCGCGAGAAGAAGTATTTATTCAGCGGCGACCATATAATGGCTGGCGTTTCCCCAAACATTGCCGCTTGGGATTTGACCACCGATTACCTTGACCTGTATCTCAAAAGCCTTGGCAAGGTTCGCCGAATGCCGGTAGCAAAGCTGTTTCCCGCCCACCGGGACGCGCCGGAGGACATAAACGCCCGTATAGACGAGCTTAAAGAACATCACAGGGAGCGCACGGCTGCAATTGTGGAAGTCCTGAAAAATTCCCCCGTCCCCATGACTCCCTTTGATATAGCGATACTCCTGAAATGGGATTTAAAGCTGCCGATACTTGAAGCGCCCGCACTGCAGTTGTGGTTTGCTTGCTCTGAAACTTTGGCTCATTTGCAATCGCTGCGCTTTAAGTCACAGGTACTGTGCAAAGATCGGGAATGCGTCCTGTACTTTACATGTAATCATGAAAATAAAAGCTGAAAGGTTTTATTTAAAGCCAAGGTAATTCGCGGTGATCTGCAGAAAAAGGGCCACTCCCCTGCTAAATACATCTTCGTCCAGCATAAATTTGGGGTTGTGATGACCGTATACCTGGCCATCCTGATCTGTTGCCGAACTCAGGAAATAATAAGCGCCGGGTACTTGATTTAAATAGGACGACATATCCTCAGAACCCATAAGCGGGACAGACTGCAATATGACGTCCTCCCCCATTCCCAAGTCTTTTGCCGCGTTTATTACAATATCGGCCATGTCGGGATTATTTTCTGTTATGTCGTAACCGCGGTCATAACTAAACTCATATGTTGCGCCAAATGCAGCACAAATGCCGCTTACTACCTGCTCCATTCTGGAGGCGATCATTTCGCGCGTTTTGACGTCAACAGAGCGGGTGGAGCCGCCAAGTTCCACCTCTTGCGGAATAACGTTGGCTGCGCTGCCGCCGTGAATCGTGCATATGGATATAACGCATGGCGTTAATGCCGCACATTCGCGTGATTTTATCATGTAAGCACCGTTTATCACCTGCGCCGCGATCGCAATTGGGTCTATGCCGTCCTCCGGGAAAGCGCTGTGGGCGCCTTTTCCAATTATTTTTACGTGGAATGTATCCCTGCTCGCCATTGCAATACCGCGAGAAACAATTATTTTACCCGATTGCTTGATATCCGCGAAAAGGGCGCCGACATGCTGCCCAAAAATCGCGTCAACATCGGATAAACAGCCCTCCGCGATCATCAGGTCAGCGCCGCCGTGACCTTCCTCGCCGGGCTGGAATATGAGCTTTACCGTTCCTTGCATGTCTTCTTTGAGGTCGTTCAGCACTTTTGCCACGCCAAGCAACATCGCTGTGTGGGCATCGTGTCCACAAGCGTGCATATTTCCGTTGGTTGACTTAAAGCTTACCGGCGCTTCCTCGTTGATAGGCAACGCGTCCATATCCGCGCGCAGGGCAAGTGTCTTTCCGGGCTTTTTGCCGGCAATTGTGGCTAAAATCCCCGAACCGTTTACCATTGTAACGTATGGAATATCCATATCTTTAAGGCAATTTTGCACATATTTCGACGTTTGTGGCAGATCATTGCCTATCTCAGGGATCTGGTGAAGTTCCCTTCTCCACTTAACAATTTGACCTTGCATATTATCGGCTAATTTTTTAAAATCCACAGAAATATCTCCCTTAATAAAACAAACGTGTAGGGGCAGACACAAGGTCTGTCCCTACGGATTATAACATGAAAAACCGGTGATTGGCAATAAAAAATCACTGCCGCGAAAATGCGGCAGCGATTCTTTGTGTTGTTGATTACTCAGCTTTGAACTCGGCGCCAAGAGCTGTGATGGTTGCTTTGGCATCGCCGTAAATCATAAGGGTGTTGGGCATGTAGAACAGATCGTTGTCGATACCGGAGAAGCCTGCGCCTTTACCGCGCTTGAGGCAGAAACAAGTCTTGGCCAAGTGCGCTTTGATGATGGGCATTCCGTAGATCGGGGAACTGGGATCAGTTTCCGCAACGGGGTTTACAACGTCGTTCGCGCCGATTACGAAAGCTACGTCCTGCATTTCCATTTGAGGATTCATGTCATCCATGGTTTTGAGCTGCTCGTAAGGTACGTCGGCTTCGGCCAACAGAACGTTCATGTGCCCGGGCATACGTCCGGCAACAGGATGGATCGCGAAGTTGACTTCAGCTCCGTTTTCTTCCAGTCTGGCAGCCAGTTCCTTAACAACGTGCTGAGCTTGAGCAACCGCCATACCGTAACCGGGGATAAACACCACGGAACGGGCGGATTCAAGAATCATGTAAGCATCTTCAACAGAGCAGGATTTGGGGTCGGATTTCGGGCCGCCTTTGCCAGCGGATACGGTTGCGCCGAAACCGCTGAACAAGATGTTAGCGATAGAGCGGTTCATCGCCTTAGCCATGATCACTGTGAGAATCATACCGGAGGCACCAATCAAACAACCTGTAACGATGAGCAGGGTGTTGGTGAGCATGAATCCAGCGCCAGCAAGCGCCAGACCTGTGGTGGCGTTGAGCAGAGATATAACGCAAGGCATGTCGCCGCCGCCGATCGGCAGAACCAAGGTAAAGCCGAAAATGAGGGACAAGCCAGTCATGATCAGCATCGCGTTGTATTTAAGCTCTGCGTCAAAGCCGGGCAGCATATAAATAGCTATGCAGGCCATCGCTGCTAAAAAGATCACGCCGTTGAGCGGCTTTTGCATGGGGAATAATATCGCTTTTCCGGGGAATTTGCCGGAAAGCTTGCCCCATGCCAACATAGAGCCGGTAAAACACATCGCGCCGATGAAAATGGTAATGCCTATGGCTATAGTCAGAACCGGATCGTTCGACACAATATTGAACCGGAACTCGGAAAACGCCACCAACGCGGAGGCAAGGCCGCCGAAACCGTTCAAAAGAGCTACGAGTTCGGGCATTCCGGTCATAGGAACCACTTTAGCCCAGACATAACCGATGCCACCACCGATGATGGAAGCCACGAAAATCCAGAAATAACCGTTTTGCAGGATGTCTGCGCTCCAAGAGTTAACAACGACGGTTTCAAAGAGACCGGCAGCGATACCGATACACATACCGACGATGGACAAATTATTACCTTTAACGGCGGTCGAGACTTTGCCGAGGTTTTTTATGCCCAAGATAAAGAAGATACTTCCGATGATATAAAACAGGCTTGTGAATTGAGAAAGAATAGCCATTATTTCTTCTCCTCCTTCGGCTTAAACATTTCCAACATGCGTCCGGTAACGGCGTATCCACCAACGCAGTTGAGGGCTGCCAGAATAACAGCTATGAAGCAGATGATAAATTCAAACGAGAAAACGCCTGCGGATTCCTGCACGCCGACCGCAACGCCGATGATACCACCAACGATCGTAATAGCGGAAATAGCGTTTGTGGCGGACATAAGCGGCGTATGCAACTGGGACGGAACTTTTGAGATAAGCACAGTACCCAGGAAAGACGCCATCACGAACAGAAAGATCAGAATCAAGAACGTCTCAAGACCAAGTGCGAGTTGTAGACCCATCGTGACACACTCCCTTTACAATAGAATAAATTTATTGCTGACAGGTTAGTTATTTAAATCCAAAAATCTTTCATGAATTACCTTGCCGTCCGATGTGATAAGGCAACCCTTCATGATATCATCTTCCATGTTTACATTGAACTTTTTGCCTTCTTTGTCACAGAAGTGATCCAGAAGGGCGAAAATGTTGCCCGAGAACATCAGGGAAGCGTCCGCAGGAACTTTCTTTTCGAGGCCGTCGCCGCCAATGATTGTAACGCCGTTGTCAAGCACTACGTCATTATTGGGGTCGGAACCTTCAACGTTACCGCCGGTTTTACAAGCCATGTCGATGATTATGGAACCGGGCTTCATCTGCGATACCATATCTTTGGTCAAAAGGACAGGGGCCTTGCGTCCGAACACCTTGGCGGTGGTGATAACGATATCGGACTGGGCGCAAACCTTTGCCTGGCCTTTTCTTTGCAGTTCAACCTGCTCGGGGGTAAGTTCCTTTGCGTAGCCTTGTTCGGTTTGTCCCATTTCGCCAAGGTCGATTTTTACGAATTTGGCGCCAAGAGATTTTACCTGCTCTTCAACGACAGGGCGTGTGTCGAAAGCTTCAACACGGCAACCCATTCTTTTCGCTGTGGCTATAGCCTGGAGACCGGCAACACCAACGCCGATAATAAAGATCTTTGCGGGTTGGATGCTTCCCGAGGGGGTCATCATCATGGGCGTAACTTTTGTCAGCCTGGAAGCCGCCAAAACAACTGCATAGTAGCCTGCAAGGTTGGCCTGCGAACTGAGTATGTCCATTTTCTGCGCGATGGTAGAACGCGGAACCATTTCAAGCGCCATAAGCTTTATGCCTGCCTTGGCAAATTCCTTAATGGCTGCGCCCTCGTTGAAAACATCAAAAGAGCTGGCGTGTATCGTGCCCGGCTTGATTCCTTCGATGCTGTCGGGCTTGTTGATACGGACAATGATATCAGCATACTGATAACCTTCCTGAAGCGACTGGACGATCTTGGCGCCTGCTGCCGTGTACTCCTCGTCCTTGACGCCCACTTTCTCGCCTGCGCCGCTTTGGACCGCAAATTCGTATCCCATGCCGACTAACTTCTTAAGGTCAGCCGGAAGGAGCGCGACCCGGGTTTCATCCGCGACTGTCTCCTTGCATAAGAAAACTTTGTTCATTAAATGCCCATCTCCCTTCAAATACTAAAAATCAACGGTATCATTATAATATACAACATCTTAAAATGTCAACATATTATTAATGTATTTTAAGAATTAAATTAATAAATTATGAATATTAGTCAACTTTTGACAAACCTTACAGAAAATACTATTATTGGTTGGAAATTTCATGCTTATCATACACGCTTTGACATGTATATTTATGTTTATTTTTTCATACGCACAGCTTATGGAAAATTTGCCTATCACGAAACCGGTGAGCTGGCTACCTCTTGGCGCGCATCTGAAGATCCTTGTGAGCATCCTTATTTAAAATACGCTTGCGAATGCGGATGCTTTTTGGCGTAACCTCGATCAGCTCGTCGTCGCCGATAAACTCGATTGCTTCTTCCAAACCCATCTTGCGCGGCGGGGTAAGCCGCAGCGCATCGTCGGAACCGGCGGCACGGATATTTGTTACTTGCTTTTTCTTGCAAACATTCACGATCACGTCCCCGGCCTTGGGCGACTGACCGACCACCATTCCCCCGTAGACCGGCGTGCCGGGATCAATGAACAGCTCTCCCCGCTCCTGGGCCTTGTGCAAGCCGTAAGTAACGGCTTCCCCGTTTTCGTAAGCGATGAGCGAACCGTTCAGGCGGGTCGGGATATCTCCCTTATATGGCTGATACCCGGCGAACAGGCTGTTCATCACGCCCTCGCCGTGGGTGTCGGTCAGAAATTCGTTGCGGTATCCGAACAGGCCCCGCGCCGGAACCAGAAATTCCAAGCGCATACGGCTGCCCAGCGGCGACATTTGCGTAAGCTCCGCTTTGCGCCGGGCCATCTTTTCCATGACGGCGCCCATATATTCTTCCGGCACGTCGACGACAAGCTGCTCCACAGGCTCGCAGGTGACGCCGTCTATCTCCTTATAAAGCGCGCGGGGTGCGCCCACTTGCAGCTCGTAACCCTCGCGGCGCATCGTTTCGATAAGAATTGAAAGATGCATTTCGCCGCGGCCGCAGACTTTGAATCTTTCCATCGTGTCTGTATCCTCTACGCGCAGCGACACATCTTTGAGCAGTTCGCGGTTAAGCCGATCGCGCAATTGCCTTGATGTAACAAATTTGCCTTCCCTCCCCGCAAACGGGCTGTCGTTAATGGAGAACGTCATCTCGACGGTAGGCTCCGAAATTTTTACAAACGGGAGCGGGTCAACAGCTTCGGGATCGCAAAGCGTTTCGCCTATGCAGACATTCTCGATGCCGGAAAGGCAGACGATTTCGCCTGCGGTTGCCATATCCGTGGGCACACGGCGCAAATCTTCGATCTGATACAGGTTTGTAATCTTGGCCTTATACGGCTTGGCGTCACTTCCCCACTGGCAGACGGCGACCTCCCTGCCGGGTAAGATCGCGCCGTTCTCAATTCTGCCGATTGCGATGCGCCCGACATAATCGTTGTAGTCGATGGATGATACAAGCATCTGGAAAGGTTTATCCGGGTCGCCCTGTGGCGGCGGGATATGGGAAAGGATTGTGTCGAACAGCGGGGCAAGATCCGGCGAGTTTTCCCCCAGAGTCAGCGTAGCTGTGCCCTGCCGCCCGGAACAGTACACGATCGGGCTGTAGAGCTGATCTTCCCGGGCGTCCAGATCCATTAGGAGTTCCAAAACTTCTTCCTCTATTTCTGACGATCGGGCGTCGGGCCTGTCCACTTTGTTGACGACCACGATGACTTTATGGCCGAGTTCCAAAGCTTTGGCCAGTACGAATCTGGTTTGGGGCATTGTGCCCTCAAAGGCGTCCACCAAAAGCAGAACGCCGTTCACCATTTTAAGCACACGCTCGACCTCGCCGCCAAAATCGGCGTGGCCGGGGGTATCCACGATGTTGATTTTTACGCCCTTGTATGTTACGGCGGTGTTCTTTGCCAGGATTGTAATGCCACGTTCCCGCTCCAAATCGCCGGAATCCATGACGCGTTCTTCCACAACCTGATTTTCGCGGAATGCGCCGCCTTGTTTTAGCATTTCGTCAACCAGAGTGGTTTTGCCGTGGTCTACATGCGCGATGATCGCGATATTGCGAAGGTCATTGCGTATCAAAATAATTATGCTCCTTTAAAACTATCAAGAATTACGTGGGGAACGTCTTATTATATCACTTATTTTTCCGCAAGCAATCCCTTTAACCAAATAAAGGGATCATCCATTTTTCCCAGTGCTTTGTAGGCGTCCAATACTTCAATGTGATCGACGGGATTACTCTCATCGCCAACTACCACAAGAACATATGGAACGGATGCATCGTCCAACGCAGCCGCGAAATCCTCCGCCTGTTTGTGTCTTACGACGGTGTCCATCTTGCCGGAAACCATATAGAACGGGGGATCATCTTTGTCGAGATGTTGTGCTACTTTTGTAACCACGTACGGGCTGATGAAGCTCACCACCGCAAACGCCGGGGGCTCGCCCTGAGCATTTGCCCGCGCCGCAGCGGCGGAAACAAGCGCCCCGCCCGCGGAGATTCCCGCATACGCGATCTTTGAGGTGTTGATCCCCAATGCGTCGGCGTTGTTGACTGCCCAACGCATCGCCGCCTGAATATCCTCAATCTCAAGTTCGATATTTTCCGGTTCCCTGCCCAATAATCTATAGTTTGTGGAAATCAACGCAAAGCCGTGGTCAATTGCCCGAATAGCAAAGTTCCATCTCCCTCTGGCGTCCGACTTGTTGCCCATAATAAACCCTCCGGGATGGGCATACAGCATTAAAGGCCAGCCGCCTTCCGGCGCTTCACCGTCAGGAAGGTGTACATCCAAACGCTGGCGGTCTTCGGCGTTGGGCAGGTACGCCAAGTCCTCGTACAGCATATAACCGGTTCCGCTCTCTGTAGCCTTTTTTTTCCCTTTACTTCCCAACATTAAATATACCTCCAGATTGTTTGCTTTGCTTAGATAAGCAGCCGCGCCGCCTCTATCGCGGCCTTGATCGCCGGGCTGGCGTCGTGGCTCTCCGGGTTGCTCAGCCCACGGTTGGCGCGTTCCTGATTCCAGACGACGTTTAGAATACAGCCCGCCCTTGCGCCCAGAACCTGAGCAACAATATAGAGTGTCGCGCTCTCCATCTCGGAGGCAAGACAGCCCGCTTTGATCCAGGCTTGCCATTTGTCTTTCAGCTCGTAACCGGCGGGCATACGGTCGGGGGAGTGCTGGCCGTAAAATGAGTCCTTGCACTGAACAATGCCGGTGTGCCATCTAAGGCCCAGTTTGTCCGCGCCTTTAACCAGCGCGTTTGTAACGTTGAGATCAGCCACAGCCGGGAACTCGATGGGGACATATTCTTTGGAGGTTCCGTCCTGCCGGATGGCTCCGGTGGCGATCACCACGTCGCCGCCGATCACCTGCTCGGCCATACCGCCGCAGGTTCCAACGCGGATGAAAGTATCCACGCCGGTCATAAACAATTCCTCCACCCCGATCGCCGTGGAAGCGCCGCCCATGCCGGTGGACATAACCATGACGGTCACGCCGCCGATTTCGCCTAACCAAGTGGTATATTCCCGGTTCTGGTGGAAAAAGCGCGGGTTGTCCAAATACCGCGCGATCTTTTCCACCCTGCCGGGGTCGCCGGGCAGGAGAGCGATTTTTGCGCCGTGTTCGCTGCCGAATCCGATGTGGTACAGGGGTTCCATGGGTATTTCCTCCTTTATGCATGTTGGTTCCGGACTGTCAGTTTGGGCCGAGAGGCCAAAAGTGGCCCCAAAACCGTCTAACAACCGCTTTGTCACGGAATCCCTTTGCTCCCGGTTTTTTTATAATAACCGCCACTACGCTATTTAGGATGCATCGGTAATGATGTTATCCAACTTAATTATTCCGAGATTGGTCAAAACGTTGACAACTATAAAGTTGATTACAGCTATGGCTATTACGATTTTGAAAAATGTTCTCATGGTTTCCCTTCCTGAATAATATGAATACAGCTTCTTGTCACTTCTTCTCCAACCGGAACGCATGTGCCAAAAGCTGCCCCAGCGTGTAGCTTGCAAATTCACCGTCGGCCCTGGCGCAGAGTACAGGCAGATCATCCGGCGCGAACTCGCTCATCACCTGACGGCAGGCGCCGCAGGGCAGGCAGTAATCCTCACTGTTGCCCGAAACGGCAATTGCTTTAAATTTTCGGTGCCCCTCGCTGACAGCTTTTACAATCGCTGTCTGCTCGGCGCAGATACATACGCCATAGGCCGCGTTTTCCACGTTGCAGCCGGTGATCACGCTGCCGTCTTCGGTCAGCAGGGCGGCCCCGACGGGAAAGTTCGAGTAAGGGACATAGGCCCGCTTTTTCATTGCGATCGCATGATCCATTAGTTCCCGGTTTGTCATAATAGCTTTCATACCTCCGTCCTCTGATTTCTGGCTTCTGACTTATCGTTTATCGCGTGCCTTTTTCGTAAGGTTCGCCGGCGGCTTTGGGCGCGGCTGAGCCTGTTGATTTGCTGGAGGTTATGGACAATACTACCAAAGTTGCGACGAACGGAACCATCTGGTAAAACTGCATGGGAATACCCAGATCGCGCAGGAAGGCAATTCCCGAATGGCCTGCGGCAAGGGCTTGCAAAACCCCGAAGAAAAACGCCGCGAACAAAATCCGCCCCGGCCGCCACGCGCCGAAAATCAAAACCGCGAGGGCCAAAAATCCGTATCCCGAAACCGTTGCGTTAAAGGCAACCGCCGTGGGGATGATAAAGATAAGGCCACCCATACCCGCCAGAGCGCCAGAAATCAAAACGCCGGCGTAGCGGATCCGGTAGACGTTTACCCCGACCGAATCCGCCGCGTGGGGATGCTCCCCGCAGGCCCTGAGCCGCAGGCCGAATTTGGTCTTGTAGATCACAAAGCTTGAAACGCCCAATATCGCAAAACCAAGATAGGTCGTAAAGTAGGTGTTTTGGAAAAAGAGCGGCCCAAGCACCGGGATCGAGCCGAAAAACGGCACACTGGCAATACGGAAAGTGTTGTTGAAAAAGACTTGCTGGGTATCGCCGAAGATACGGGCCACATAAATCGCAAAAGCAGGGGCAAACATGTTGATTGCCACGCCGCTGATGATCTGGTTGGCGTTCAGGCTGATCGACGCATAGGCGTGCAGCAGCCCTACGATCACGCCGGTAGCTGCCGCTACAAGCAGGGCAACAAGCAAAAGCAGATGCCCGTCCAGCGCTAGGGCCGAGTTTTGGATGTTGTTAATGAAGAAAATACTGGTGAACGCGCCCATCAGCATCTTGCCTTCAAGGGCGATGTTGACAATGCCTGCCCGCTCGGAGAACATCCCGCCCAGAGCTACTATCAAGAGCGGCATCGTGAAGAAAAAAGTCTGCTGCATTACAAAATAAACTGTACTCATCCAATACCACTCCCTTCCTGGTTTTCGCCCGGCGGTGGCGTATTGAGCTTCTTTTTGGCAAGACGTGTTAACAGCATTTTTATCATCAGGACAAAGGCGCAGAAGTAAATGATAACCGCGGTAACGATTTCGATGATCTCAGGCACAAAACCAAAGAGCTGCATCTGGAACCCGCCAAGGCGCAGGTAAGCGATCAGCATACCGGCAAAGATGATCCCGATGGGGTTGCTCAGCCCGAGAAGCGCTACCGAGATCCCAGTAAATCCCTCCATAGACAATACATTCGCAACGTTCATCGTAATCCCCGCGCCGGA